>Ga0181590_10003324_pt1 | contig 13431 bp, 4 predicted proteins | sample 071ome_34_FD_132446 | JGI IMG/M metagenome (GOLD analysis project Ga0181590, IMG submission 132446) | Coastal salt marsh microbial communities from the Groves Creek Marsh, Skidaway Island, Georgia - 071411BT metaG (megahit assembly) | ecosystem: Environmental > Aquatic > Marine > Intertidal zone... | reverse complement strand
TCTATATAGATTTCTCTTAGATGTAGGATCTGGAGAAGAATATAATCCTATTATTACTTTGTACTCTGGAAATACATATAACTTTGATTTTTCCGACAGTAGTAATATTGGTCATGTTTTCTCGTTAAGTAAGTATAGAGATGGAATTTGGGGTCCAAGTTACATACAAAACATTTCAACAACATTAGATGTAAACAATGCAACTCTAACAGTTGTAGATAGTACAGGCATTTTGCCTGGAATGTCTGTTGAAGTTACTTCTGGTTCTGGAGAATTAGTATCGGAAACTTTTGTTGAGAGTGTTCCCAATTTAACCAGTGTTGTTCTTACAAAGCAACCACAAACTTCTGGAAATGCAGTTTTAGAGTTTAGAGGAGTTGAATATTCAGAAAGTGTAACAAGATCTTCAACTAATTTAAAAATTAGAATTAGTGATAGTACACCAGATTTATACTACTATTGTGCTACATCATCGGCGGATCATGCCAATGAGGGTGGGTTTGATAATGAAGAAAATGTACTAACGATTGATACCAATAATCCAAAAACTTTTGGAGCAGGATTATCAGTAACCGTAAATGATATTAGTTCCACTGACGTCATCTCATTAGACATTAATACAGGAAGACTAATATCATCCTTGTTTGAAACACAAAATGCTACAATTGAAAATGCTACATTTGGCACCAATTTAAGTTCACCTAGTGGAACTATTGATGATTTAACATGTTCTTCTATTACATCCAGTTCTACTTTAGCGTTAACAGCTAATAATTTTAGTATTGTTTCTGATATTTCAATTGGAACCTCAATTGACACGAAAATTACTATTCAGTCATCAACTGGAAATATTACAACTTCTGGAATTTTAAAAACTACTGATTCTATCAATATTAATGACAAAATTGTTATCACAGATAATAATATTTCAACCTCCACTGGAAATGATGTTCTACTAACTCCATCAACAGGAAGAGTTGCAAAAGTAAATACAACCTCCGCTCTTACAATTCCTTCAGGAACTACAGCACAAAGACCAACTACAGGAATTGTTGAAAATGGATCTATTCGTTTCAATACTGAAAGTGGTCAATATGAAGGATATAGTGCTGCTACTTCTTCGTGGTCATCTCTTGGCGGAGTAAGAGACCTTGATGGCAATACTTATATCGCAGCAGAATCTTCTGTTGGAGCAAATGACAATACACTATATTTCTTTAATGATGGAAACAATACTGTAAGTGTTACTCCAAACTATTTACAGTTTGTTAATGTTAAAAAGATTCGCTCCATTAACACAACCGCTCCAGCATATACAGAGTATGCTACAAACACTCAAGTCAATGCTGGTGATTATGTAAAGTATAGAAATAATATTTACGAAGTAACACAATCTGGTCAAACAGGAACTTCTGGTAACGAACCAACACATACTAGTGGAGCAGCATTAAACGGAACTGCAGAATTAACTTGGTCAACTACAGCAGTTGCTCCAATTACATTTGAAGAAACCGAAGAAGTTCGTATCGATCCTCTTGGATTTACTGATCTGGTTGTCAATGCTGAACTAAGATTTAGTAACAATGTAATCTCCACAGATCTTAATGATCTTATTGTCAGACCAAATACTGGCAAAAAAGTAACCATTGATACCAATACATCTTTGGTTGTCCCAGTTGGCGATAGCAATCAGAGAGGTGTTGCTACACAAGGATCTATTCGTTTCAACACAACCACATTTACTTATGAGGGTTATGATGGAACAAACTGGGGTTCTCTTGGTGGCGTTAAAGATGTTGACCAGAACACATATATTATTCCAGAACTATCTCCTGGATCAAATGAAAATGTTTTGTTCTTCTACAATAATGGGACAAATACAATTCGATTGACAGAATCTTCGTTGGAATTTACCAACATTGATTCAATTACATCAGTAAACAACAATATTGATATTGAAGCGCAGACTGTTACCTTCAACAATCTTGCCGCTACCATTGATACATCTGGAACATCGTCATTCATTCACACAACTAAAGACAATCTAGATCTTGGTCTTGCGGTTGGTATAAATGTTGATCCTCTTCTGAGACTAGATACTAATGGAGATATCTATGTAAACAAAGCATTTGGAACAGGTTCTTTTGATGGTTTAAAACTAATCAATAGTTCCTTTGATACTTTTGAACTTTCAGATCTAAGAATTAACACCCAGGATATTCAACTTATCAAGGGTGGTACTAATTCTGGTGCGGCAGTTCTTTATGATCCATCAGTTGACACTGGTTCCAGAGTAACGGTTTCTGTTTACAATCAGACAACTGGTGATAAAGAAATGATTGAGTATCATGTAACTGATAAAGGAAGTGATATCTTCCATTCAGATATCAGCAACTTGATTACTGGTGTAAATCTGGTGACACCAGTATTTGACTTTGATGCTGGCAATAATGTAAGAGTTACATTTACACTTACAGATTTGACCATTGGCGATGTTGTAAATATTACAGTAGTATCAAACACATTCAAGAAGTAAAATGGCAGTAAATCTAAGAACTTACGATTCAGTTGGCGGATTTTCTGTCAACAACACAACTTTGGTTAACGAGCTCAAAGACATCAAAAACGCAAATACAGTTGAAGTAAAAAATAGTTATTTTAATGATGCTTCTACAACTAAGTATATTTTAAGAGGAACAAATACATCAGTTCTTTCTACAAATGATGTTGGAGAGCAAATTATCATTCCATCATCAACAATTAATTTTATTACAGCAAACATTGCTGGTGTGAATGATAGTGGTGGAGGAAGTTATTCCTTGAAGATCGAAAGCGCAGTAACTTGCTCTGCTGCTGGAGACGTTCAAGTCTTATCATCACTCACAACTATTATTAAAGATAGTATTCCAACAGGAGAAACTTGGGAAGCAGTTCCATATGATAGTGGGGCAGCAAACAGATTTAGTTATTCTACAACAAGAGCAGGAACTGTGACCGAAATCAACTGGGTCGCATCAGTAGAGGTAGTCTCTGTTTCTTGGTGATATAACTAAATAGATAAAGGTTATAAACTAAGGCGGGAGCACCTAGTAAAATGAGTTTTAAGTTCAACTCTGACAGGGAAAGAATTAGTGGCGTCAATCCACAAATCGTTGGAAGTAACGAAACTACGATTAGGATTGGTTCTGGTTCGGATGAGATTGAAGTCCTAAGGGCTCAAAAAGATTCTGTTACTGGATTGCCTCGTGTTGGTATCAATAGAACTGGAAGACGAGTAGAAAGTATATCCGTAAATGAGAATCAAGGTGGTTCTGGTTATACCCTGGTTCCTGATGTAACTCTAAGTGCTCCAGATCTTAGTGACGGTGTTCAGGCTCTCGCTTCAGCAGTTATTAGTAATGGTTCTGTTGTTGCTATTATTGTTGACAATCCTGGTGATGGTTATCTTACTGCTCCAACAGTAACTATCACTGGAGGTAATGGTTCTGGTGCTGCAGCGACTGCCAATCTAGACACAGTTGATTATGAATTGGATATCAATGGTGCTATTAGAACTTCTACATCTATCATTTCAGATACGGCAAGAATTCTAAACCTAGATATTGACAACTTTGTTACTCCAGATGCCGATATTAGAGCTCCATATTTAAAAACATGGGCAAACGGAACTGGAATTCTTTGGGTTCCAAACGTCATTCTTCAAGTTGGTGCTTACAGATATTATGGTCAAAACATCTATGAAGTTGTAACTGCTGGTCAAACTGGAACAACTCCACCAACACACACTCAAGGCACTGCCACTAACGGTGAAGCTGAGTTAATGCATATTGGTTATCGTGTAGATGACACTAATGCTGGACATTATGGTATTACTGGCGATAGTGGTGTTTTCCCAAGATCCATTACACCACAATTAGGAGACCGATCAAATAAAATTGCCACTACAGAATATGTTCTGAACTTGGCAACAAATGATGTTGGTGGTCGTATTTATGTTTCTCAACAAATTGGTAGTGATAACAACGATGGTCGCTCTGCTGTAAATCCAGTTAGAACTATTAAGAAGGCAGCGCAGTTAGCTTGGCAAACTCCTGGGGTAAAAGAATCTATTATTATTTCTGGTGGTGACTATGTAGAAGATAACCCAATTTCTCTGCCACCAGATTGTTCTATTGTTGGTGATAACCTTCGTCTGGTTATTATTAGACCAGCAAACCCACGCAAACACATGATGAAGTTTGGTGATAAGAACTACGTCATTGGTGTTACTTATAGAGACCAAATTGATAGTGCTGGAGATCCTGTGGCAACATGGGATTATGCCATGGTCTTTGATGATAAACAAAGAATCTACTACGACTCAACAACTGGTGGAGATTTTGAGAGAGATTTTCCAGTAGGTCATCAAATTTTTGGACCAGATAAAATCAGAGTTGCATTCCAGTCAAATACTGGATTGGCAAATCTAATTCCTGGTCTGAGAGTTCGCGGTGTAAACACGGGTTCTGTTGCTGCTCTCACTGACGTATCTTTCACCACAACTACAGGGGCAAACGCATATACATCAGGATCTGTAGATGCTGACATTGTAAGTGGTTCTTTCAACACTGGCGAAACTTTCCAATACGGCGGAACAGGAACTGTTCCATGGGAAGCTTCTACTGCCTACACACTAGGACAAGTAGTTTGGGCAAATGATTATGTTTATACGGTAACTACCGCTGGTACTTCTGGATCTCAACCACCAACGCACTCCAGTGGTAGTGCCACAAATGGAACAGTAGATTTTGATTATCTGAGAGATGCTTATGAGTTTGTTTCTACAGACATTCGTTCCATTAGAGCAGAAGGTGAAGTTGTATCTGTAAATGAAGATCTAGTAAGCGAACTACCAATTTCCAGAATTGATTTTGCTCTACAGGGAACAGATGCTGTAGCGACTGGTGGTTATCAATCTGAGCAATTTGGAAATGCTGAAGATCTTGGTGGTATTGTTTTCTATACGAATGCTCTAGTTGGAAGACAAAATGTTCACGATTTCAAAGAAGGACAGGAAATTGTAATCTCTGGTCTTCCTACATCAAACCCAGATCTTTCCATGTTGAATGGAAAGCAAAGAATTTATAAAGTATTTGAAGATGCTGATGGAAGAGCAAGAAGATTTGTAATTCCAAAGAAACTTCCATCACTGACAGATTCTAACTTTGATCCAGGTCAGTTCGCCACGGTTTCTTCATACGAGAAGTCAATTACACTAACACTTCTCAACTCTCCAAACAAATTCTCGATGGCAACTCCTACTGAAAGGAGATATCAAGATGCTTGTTTGCTAATTCGTAATAACATTGACTTTATCACAGATGAAGTTTATTTGCGTTTAGTAGCAGAATTTCCAAACCTCGTAGTTCCTGGTGGTCCTACAAAATGCCGTAGAGACATTGGACACTTTATCAATTCTGTTGTTAGAGACCTCCAGTTTGGAGGCAACTACAATGTAATTGAAGCAGCAGAATACTATGTCCAAGGAACACAAATTGGATATGTTGATACTGAAATCATCGAAACCGTAAGAGCATTTGAATATGCTAGAGAATTGATGATCTATGCGATGTGCAATTGGAGAACTGGAAATAGAACTACAGTAGATCCAATTTACGTCCCACAGTATTCCTCTGTAACAAGATATTTTGATGACACTGTTATCACAGCAACTGCGGGATCTCCTGCATGTGATGATGTAAGATCTGCTATTGATACACTCTCATATTTGTTTGTTGATGTTCTTGCAAACAATGCATCTGGAACTGTTTTAGATGCTGCTTATCTAATTGCTAGAAACGAGACTTTTATCGCTGAGGAAGCACTTGGATATGCTGAAGCACAATATCCTGCTTTAGGACTATCTGCTGGCGATCAGACGAAGTGTAAGAGAGATATTGGTTACATTCTAGAAGGACTTATCAGAGACCTTGTATTGGGCGGTAATGCGGGTATTGTAAATGCTGCCGAATTTTATTTCACTGGAACTGAACTCACAGGTATTCCACAGAGCGAACTTGGACCAACGATCTATGCATTCTCTAAGGTAAAAGAACTTGCCATTTTGGCAATGCGTAACTGGAAAACTGGAGATGGAACTGGTCCTGTCTATACACCAGTTTATTCTGGCACTTCTTTATTCACAGATGCCACAATTCTTGTAGATGCTGCTACACCCATTTGTGCTGGTGTTGAAAGTGCTATCACAACAGAAATGGAACTTCTAGAAGACATTCTAGATGGAACAATTTCCCCTGGTGCTACAAGCAGAACTTATGGCACTTTGCACGATACATCTTCAATTATTTCATATCCAGATTCAACAATCTATGACTCTGAGAATAAGAGAGTAACTCCAAGAGCAGACTATGATGATTATCCAATCATTGAAGCATCACCATACACTCAGAACTCTTCTGTTATCTCTTTCCTAGGTGGTGGCGGTGCTCTGGTTGATGGATCTAAGGTTAAGCAACCCAACTGTCCTTTCCCTGGTCTAGAACTTGATGGTTCAGCAACATTCCCCAACCAGGGTAAGTCGATGGTTGCTTCTGCATTCACGATTGTTTCCTTTGGTGGCACAGGATATAAAGTCATCAACGATGGTTACACCCAGTTGGTTTCCGTCTTTGTTATCTTCTGTGAGGATGGAGTTCTAGCAGAAACTGGTGGTTATTGTTCAATTACTAACTCCGCTACAAACTTTGGTCTCTATGCTCTAAGAGCAACTGGATACAGAGATGAGGCATACACATTTGACGTTGGAACAATTACCAATGTCTCAACTACTCCAACAGGAAGAACCATCTTTACTGTTGATGGACTGGGAAGAGAACCACTAGAGCACTATGTAGTTAAACTTGATGGGTATAGTAATGCAAACCCAAACATTGAATATTTTGTTGAGACTATCTCTGGAGTAACAGTTGGACCTCCTTTCTCAGCACAACTAACAATTGATGATGGTCAAGGAAATTCTGGTTCTTTCATTGATGATTCCACTGGAAATGCTGTTTCTACAAATACAGCAACATTCTCTGGTGCAACTTTAAGATTACACAGACCATCTATTGTTAACTCTTCCTCACACACCTGGGAATTTGCTGGTTCTGGAACTAACTACAATGCTCTACCAGAAAACGGTGGAACTAAGGTTGAAGCAAATGAGCAAGTCTCACAAGACTATGGTCGTGTGTATGTTTCTGGTACTGACGAACTTGGCGACTTTAAAGTTGGAACATTCGCAAGAATTGAGAACAGAACTGGTGCTATCACCTTTACTGGAACGGTTACCATCTCCGAAGTTGAGTTCTTGAAACTGAAGGGTGGTGATGTTGTTGTTACTGGTTTCTCTGCCGATAACACTCTCGGTGGTGCTCAGTCTACCGATTCACAACTACCCACACAGAAAGCGGTTAGAGATTATATTACCAATAACCTTGGTCCTTACATCAACAAACCATACTCCACAAACGCTGTTCCTAGAGCACTGGTAGAACTTACCGATTCTGGTAAGATCTCGGTTGATCAAATCCCAGCACTCAGACCTTTCCAAGTTTATACTGTTGCTGATCAGGCAGAAAGAACTTCTATCGAAGGAGCACTTGCTGGCGACATTGCAATCCAACAGGATACCTCAGCTTCATACATTCTTAATGACGATAATGATAGTTTGTTCCTTGCATTTGCTGTAGATACAAACTTAGCATTCACTATTGGTGACATTTTCACTGGTAGTGTAACTGGCGGTCAAATTCAATCAACTGAATATAGAGAAGGTGTTCTATATCAAATCAACTTAACATCTGGAGGTTCAGGATATACCACTCCACCAACTGTCACTATTTCTGGTGGTAATCCACAGGCAGGAGCAGTTCAAGCATCTGCTGTAACTACAATTGCGAACGGTCAGGTTGTAACTATTGAGATTGTAGATTTCAATGGTTATCTTGGCGGTAAGGGATACACCACTCCACCATCTATCACAATTACTGGTGATGGTAATGGTGCTACTGCTAATGGTCTAATCGAAAGCAGACTCTATGGTGATATCGTCAATAACATCAAGATTGTTGATACAGACGATATCGATGACAGCACTGCTGATCCAAACACTAATACTGTAAATCTAAGCAGAGTTGTCAATACATCTTCGTTTGATAATAACAACTGGGTATCTTTATCATCTAATCAAATTGCTGCTTCTGATATTACATCAGGTGTCATTGAAACTGATCGTCTTGCTTCTGGTGGTGCTGCAAACTCATTCACCTTCCTACGTGGTGATCAGAACTTTGCTCTAGCAATGCAGTCTATTAAGGGTGCGGAGACAAGATACTTTGCTATTCTTGACACCCAAGCAAATAACGGAAGCGATCAAATGATCTTCCCAACCAATGGCGATATGCTTATTGGTCATGATGTTGATGCTACTGTAACTGGAATTCAAGCAAACACAACGATTACTAATGTAATTAGTGCTGCTGGTCAAACTACTATCACACTAAGCAATGCTTTAACAGCAGATATTAGTGTTGGAACTGTAATTCAGTTTGGTAGAGGTTCTTCTCCTCTACTTCTAGAGTCAACATACACTCAAGGTAACTTTATCGATGATGTTATCATCGTTAATGGAGGAACTGGATTTACTAATGGTCAATACTTTGATGTTGGTTTGAGTGGTGGTGCTGGAACTGGACTGAGAGCAAACATAATTGTTGCTGGCGGTGCTGTAACTGAGATTGTTGTTACTGACGGTGGATCTGGATATACTAGTGACTTCAATGTAACTAATGCTCCAACTGAAATTGGTGCTGGTTCTTCTCTTGTTCTTTCTGCTAAGGTTTCTACTGTCAACAGAATGTATGCAAATACTTCTATTGATGTTCTGAGAGTAACGCCAAACACAATTTCGGCAGATGATTTTGGAACTGTTGGTGTTGCTAGATTTGATAAGTCACAGTTCTATATTGGACTACAAGGAAATGGATCTGTAAGAATAAAAACAGGTGCTGATAATGGTCTTGATGCCGACTTACTCGATGGAGCTCAAGGTTCATTCTATCTCAATGCTGGAAACCTAAATGCTGGCACACTACCAACTGATAGACTTTCTGGAACATATAATATTGCTATTTCTGGTCAGTCTGGTAATACACTTCGTTTGATTACTGGTGTAAGCAATCCAACATCAAACCCAGCACCAAATGCATTCTCTGCTGGTATTATTGCTGATACTAAGAACAACGCAGCGGATTCTTTGAGCGATGGTGGATCTAGACACCTTGTTATGACCATTAGAAATGGTGGTTCTGGTCTTGATGCTACTTATGGTGGTGTCAGACAACTAGCATTTACTGATAATGATAACATGTGGATTCGTGGTTCTGGATCTACTCTTAATACATTTGGCACTTGGGGCAAAGTTTGGACTTCACTAAACGATGGTCCTGGTACGGAACTAGATGCTGACCGTGTTGACAACCGCCAAGGTCATTGGTATCAGAATGCTTACAACATCAACTATGGAACTCTTAGCAACAATCGTCTTCCAACATACCAGACTGCTAAAGATTTTAATAATGAAGTAAGAATTCTAACTACATCAAACCAAGCAAGATATGATATCTATATTATTGACCAAACTCTAACTGCCTCTCCATTCCTCCCTGGTCTGACTGTAAATCTATACAATGCAAACTCTCAGGGAACTGGAACATTACTAATTACAAATGTTGTTACCAGTGTTGATGCAAATGATTCTTTCAATAACTACACAATTATTACTGGATCACTAACAACTGGTAACTTTGTTGGTGCTCAGAGAATTGGTACTGCTGGCATAAACGTAGCATTCCAAGACTTCACGCTCAATAGTGGTGGAACTTTCGAAACTGCCTCACTACAAAGCGATTCTGGAACTGCTCGCCTAACTCTTGGTAGAGCAGATGGTACAGCATCCAACCCAACTATTGATTTCAAGTCAAGTCAATTATCTGCTTCGGACTACAATGTCAGACTTGAAGCTTCTGGTGGTAATGCTACAAACGGCAGTGGATCTCTAAATGTTACTGTTGGATCCGCAAATGATTTCAAAGTTAACAACAATATTATTTGGAACGCAGGTAATGTCACATTCCAGTCTTCCAATGTAGCAAGCACCGCAGTTATTCGTGATAGTTCTGGTAACTTCTCTGCTGGCACAATTACTGCTTCAATTACGGGTGCTTCTTCACTCAATGTCCTGAAGGCAGGAGATACCATGACAGGTTCTCTAACCCTGTCTGGTGGATCTTCTAACTTGATTGTTGGTGGCACAGGTGGATTTACTGGTGGTTTATCCACAAGTAGCTACCTTAATGTTGGTGGTGACATTACTGCTGGTGTGTTTGAGTGGAATACCTCAAATGAAACACTTTATATTTCTAGAGGATCTGCTGGAAGAGCTCTGGAGATTGCTGGAACTCTAAGGTTAAATGGTCGGTGGAATGATAGTGGTTCGCAACTAAATCTTGGTTGCAATGGTTCTGGTTACGGAAAACTTGCTGTATATGCTTTACATATCCTCACTGGAGCAAACAACGCAAGAAGTCAGAAGTTTATATTTACAACTGATGGAAAACTTGGCGTAGGTGTCACAAACAACACAGTAAATTATACTCTTGATGTTAGAGGATCAATTGGAGCATCTACTAGTATTCAAATTGGTGCTGCTTCTGGCAACACAGGTGCTCCAATGGTCTTTGCTGGTTCTTCTGGGTTCAAGAACTTCAGAATTGGTAACCAAGTAGCAGGCAATAACCTGTTCGAGATTACACCATCTACTGCTAACGGTGGAACTACCTTTACTCTAGCAACTGTTGCTGGTCTGTTGATGGATGGTGCTGGTAATGTTTCCATCGGTCAAACAAGTGTAGATGCTACTTACAAGTTAGAGGTTGGCGGAAACATCAACTTCACTGGAACTCTTTATCAAGATGGAGATCCATTCGTTACTTCCCGTTGGACTGAGACTGCTAATACCACTGATATCTATAGAGGTTCTAAGGTTGGTATCAACAAATCAAACAATAGCAATCTAACTTATGATTTGGATGTAACTGGATCAGTTGGTATTTCAAATGGACAGTTGTTTGCTAATGGCGATAAGCAATGGATTGATACCTACGGTGTATTTAAAGCAAATAGAAACACTGTTGCTGAAGATGTAACCATCCCACAAAACACCAACTGTATGTCTGCTGGACCTATTACTATAAATAATGGATATACAATCACCATCGAAGATGGAGCATCTTGGAGCATTGTTTAAATGAGTAGTTTATCTCTTCGCAATATACAAGGAATTACAACATACAATAATGAAATTGTACTTCCTAGTGGAAACACTCTCCATTTAGATGGAGAGATGGAAATTCCTGTTTGGACAGATGCTACTAGACCATCTAGTCCACAGGTAGGTTCTCTTGGTTACAATTCTGATATTAATTCAATTGAATACTATACTGGATCTACTTGGGAAAAATCTAGTCTGACTGATGTTCCATCAATGTCATTAACAAACCCAAATGCAATTTCGGGTACAACTAATTACATTAGTAGAAACGCAACTACATCTACTCAATCTGATACATTTGGTCAATGGCCACAAAAACATTTAGGTAGATTTGAATTGAGGGGATATACTGCTGGTGGACAAGCTGGTGGTCAATATCTACATTTAAGAACTACAATTCCATGTAGTTCTAATATGACATTTATTAGAGCGGAAGGTTATTTGTATAACAACGCAAATATATGGGGTAGAGCAGGTTTCTATCCATATAACGGAACAGTAATTAATATCTACATCAATAATTCTGGTTCTTCACTGATTGATGGAATTTACCCATCAAATGGTGGTGGTGGATCTAATAACAAAGCATGTTTCAGATTTAATAGAAATTCTACTGGTTATTCGGAAGGAAGATTTGATCTTTGGCTTTCTGGTCACTCTGATGGTCAGTATGCTGGTTACGAAGTTGACGGTATTGTATATACCGATAGTAGTTCAAATCAATTCTAAGGAGAATAAAAATGATTGGTTCTGAGTGGGTTAGAGAAGATCTCCCAGATGGTGGTGTTAAGTTTACTAGAGAACTTCCCCCTGTAGAAAATGTAAAATTAGATCCAGTACCAGAAAATTTAATTGGTATTAGTGATTTTGAGTTGGAGCAACTTGCTCTAAAAAGTCAAATAGACGTAATTAGGCAGCATAGAAATCAAAAACTAACCGAATGTGATTGGACACAGACTAGAGATTGCTCTTTGTCTAAAGCTAAACAAGAAGAATGGTCTATGTATAGAAAAGAACTTAAAGATATTCCCAATTCTTTGCGTACAATGAAAGATGTAGAAAATTTCAAATGGCCTAAGGATCCTTCTGGTAAGGAATAGTTTTTTTTGTTAATAAATACAGTTATCACCATTAATTAGTATGGCCAGCAAAATTAGAGTAGACGAGATAGAAACTTCAAGTGGTGTACCAGTAGCACAATTTACTTCTGGTGGATCTATCAATTTTTCAAATTCGTTTGCCTTTCCTACGGTATCAACTAGACCAACTTCTCCAGTAACAGGAACTGTTATTTACAATTCCTCTACTGAAGTTTTGGAAGTTTTTATTGTTGATACATGGATACAACTAGCAAAAGCTAAAGGTGCTTCTGCTTTTGATCTTACATATCCATCTGGTGCTAGTGTTTCTCATGACGCAGCAGCTGGTGCAGTTGTATTGACTGATTATGGACAATATACACTAACTGCCGAATCAAATATCTCAATTTTTGTCAAAATGTGGGGTGCAGGTGGTGGTGGAGCATCTTATTCATCTCCAACCAGAGGAGGTGCTAGTGGTTATTCAGAAGGTCAATTAGATCTAGATCCTGGAGATTACACCCTTATTATTGGACGAGGTGGAGAAGGTGGTGGATATAATAATGTAACTGGAACTGCTCTTGGTGGTTATCCAGATGGTGGTAATTCTGATATTCCATATAATGGATATGCAACTGGTGGCGGTGGCGGTGGATCTACAAGATTTGGTCCTAATGTCGCGGCAGCAAATATTAACTCTGGTAGCACTGTCTATTATCTAATTGCAGGTGGCGGTGGTGGTGGTGCTGACTACGGCAGTTACGCTACCACTGGATCGGAAAGAGGAGAAGGCGGTGGCGCTGATGGTGGTGATGGTGGTTGGTACTATCCTGCTGATACATCAAACGGTCCTGGTAAAGGTGGTTCTCAAACTGCTGGTGGTGCTGGAGGATCTGGCGGTCGTCAAGGCGGTGGTGATGCTGGTGGCAAATACGCTGGTGGTAATGCTGGCGGCGGTGGCGGCGGCGGTGGCTACTA
>Ga0181590_10003321_pt1 | contig 13437 bp, 1 predicted proteins | sample 071ome_34_FD_132446 | JGI IMG/M metagenome (GOLD analysis project Ga0181590, IMG submission 132446) | Coastal salt marsh microbial communities from the Groves Creek Marsh, Skidaway Island, Georgia - 071411BT metaG (megahit assembly) | ecosystem: Environmental > Aquatic > Marine > Intertidal zone... | reverse complement strand
TATTGCAGATCAATTAAACGAGCACATTAACGAAGGTGGATTTAATAATCGTGAAGGTGTTATTACAGTCAGTGGAACAGCAACAATATCTGGTGATGGTGCATTATTTACAGTAGGAGTTGTCAATAACGAATCAAATATTATTTTACAAAAAGATGGCACTGCCACTCTTGGAGACACTACCTTAAATGCACTAGAAGTAAACTCAACTCTTTCTGTAACTGGAGTAACAACACTCTCAAACAATCTTATTATTGGTGCATCTAAGTTTGTTGTAGATTTCAATACAGGTGACACAGTTATTGATGGCGGACTAAGTGTTGCTGGTGAATTGACCTTTTTATCAAGTGCTGCGTTCGCATCAACTTTGTATGTTGATGGAGATAACAATAAGGTTTCTGTAAACATTGATCCTGATGTAACCCCACTAACTAAAGACTTTGAAGTATCTGGAACTTTTGCCGCAGATGGAGCGATTGAACTTGCCACTGCTGATGGGTCTATATTAAAAGTTGGAAATCCAGCACTTGTTTCAAAAGCAGCAAGACTTCAGGTGGATGGAGATACTTATACTAGAGGAAGATATAGTGCTCCACCAACAAACAATATTCTCTCACCAACCTACACATTTGATGGCGCTGATAGAATTGGATTGCTTGCAAATGGACCTGCGGGAACATTGTCTATCTCTAGCACTACTGGAGAACTAATTAGATTTGAACCTCTAGTAGTATCTTCTTACAGAAATTATAATTTTGATAAATTAGAAGTCTTAACATCAACACTAGAAGGTGGTGAAGGATATGTTCAAGGAACATATGCTGGTGTTGAATATGAAGGTGGAACTGGTGCTGGATTCTTTGGCAACATTACCATTGCATTTAGCGTAACTACAACAGAAGCTGGTGAAGGATATACTGATGGAACTGGACTAACAGGATCTTTTACAACTAGTGGATCTGGAACTTCTGCTCAAGCAACATTTGATATTGCATCTGGTGCTATTGAGAATTTAGTTATTACTGACGGAGGAACAGGTTATCTTTCTGGTGATACACTAACTTTAGATTCTCTACAAATATTTGATGATCAAGGAGATCCAGTAGCTCAAACCCCAACAGTTGATGCCACATTTACAATTGATAAATTGGGCGTGGTAACAGTTGTTGATGTTGCTGTTTCTGGAGAGGGATATCTTAGTGGTGATACATTAGCAATTCCAAATACAAATGCTATCGAACAAGCATGGACATCATCATATAATCAATTCTTGACTGGTTATTCATATAACGTTGGAGATTTTTACTATGTAGAAGATAGATTATATGAAGTTACTACAGCTGGTGATTCTGGAGATGAACCACCAACTCATACAAGTGGATCATTTGAAAATGGAACTACATTTGTTGATTTTGTTAGATATATTAAGCACTCGTATACTATTGCTACCACAACAACTTCAACTACAATTGAACTTGATAAAACTTTAGGTAAGATTACGCTAAGTGATCTAGAAACAACTGGTGGCGGTATTGTTGTTGATAACAAACTTTCAATCGATTCTAATATTATTTCGTCACTACAAGACGAAGATATTATTTTCAATCCTGGATCATCACAGAAAGTTCTTTCTGTATCTGGAACTGGTGGTGTCAAAATTCCTGTTGGAGATTCCACCAATAGACCAGCAGCAACTACTCTTGGTATTATTAGATATAACTCATCAACTCAGCAGTATGAAGGATCTAATGGTTCCGACTTTATCTCTCTTGGTGGTGTTAGAGATGTTGATGGCAATACATACATTCTCGCAGAAGAGTTTGTAGGTGCTAATGACAACACTCTTTGGTTCTACAATGATGCCATTAACACGGCAAGATTGACGACTACTGAGTTTACTCTAATTACTCCACAAGTTATTGCTTCCAGAGAAATTTCCCCACCAAAAGTAGAATGGGAAGCAGGTGCATCTGCTACCGCAGCAGTTCTACCACTAGTAAATTATGTTTACTATGGTGACAATCTTTATTCTGTTGATTCTACTGGAACATTTGATGCCGATGAGAATAATGCTCCAACCCATACTAGTGGCACAGTACTAAATGGATCTGTAGATCTTACATTCGTATCTACTGTATTTGGACCACTTACATTCAAAGCATCAAATATTACACTTGATGCTACTTTGTCATTGAGTGGATTAGACATCTACAGTTATAACACCACCGCTCTTGTCCTCGATAACTCTCTAACAACAACAGAGTTTGCGTTTGGAAAAGAAAATGGAGCACCTGATACTTTAGCACTACTAACTCAAGTAGGAGAACTTCAGTTTAATAGAAACTACAACACTACAGATCCACAAGATAACTTAACTGTACTAGATAGTACACTGAAATTTATTGAACTCGATGATGTTCTAATTAAAACTGCTTCTGTAGAATTGGAAAAGGGTGTCAGTGATAGTGCTGTAGTTAGTATCTATGATCCAACTCTACACACAGCAGCAAAAGTGATGGTTATTGCTGACAACACCACAAGTGATACCAGACATATGGTTGAGTATAGTGTTGTTTCTGCTGGAACTGATATTTTTGTTACTGAGTTTGGTTCTGTACATACAAATATTGAATTATTCCAAGTTACATTTGACTTCGGTCCTTCTGGAGAAGTACGAATCAACCCAGTTTTGAATTCTGCAATTACTGCAGGTGACCTTGTTAAAATCGTCACTACATTCACCATCACTAAGAAATAAAAATGGCAACTACAATTCAATCAGTTAATTCTGAAGGTGGGTTTGGAGTCAATCAAACAAGACTTGTAACAGACACACTAGATCTAACAAACATCAATAGTTTCGAATTGAAAAATTCAAACTTTGGTGATGTTAATAAAAAAGAATATATCCTCAGAGGACTAAACACATCTGTTCTAACATACAATGGCATTTCTCCAATTGAATTAGATTCAAATACCATTAATTTTATTACTGGTAATATTATTGGAGTAAACCCAAGTGGTACTGGAGTTTACTCAGTAAAATTAGAAAATGTGGTTAGGTGTGATGGGTCTGGAGATGTTTCAACTCTTTCAACCCTAACATCAATTGTGCGAGATGCTGTTCCAGATGGTCAATCTTGGTCAGTAGTTCCATATGATACTGGAACACCAAATGTCTTCAGTTACAGCACTGTTAGAAGTGGTACAACCCTAACGATTAAGTGGATTGCACAGGTCAGTATTGTTGCTGTTGCTTGGGCATAAGCAAGTTTACAACCACTAAATAGAAGAGTAAAAAAAGTTTGGATCTCTGGAGCAATAGAGGCAGATGAGCTTAGAATTTAATACCGATAAGCAAAGAATATCTTCACAGAAACCAATTTTACTTGGTACAGAAGATTTGACAATACGTTCTGGTATTGGTTCTGATGAAAAAGAAGTCATCAGAGTTCAATTAGATCCAGACACCCAGTTGCCTCGTGTTGGTATCAATAGAACTGGAAGAAAAGTTGAAAAAATTGAAGTAACTGCTCCTGGTAGTGGGTACACTGCAGTTCCTGCTGTTACGTTAAGTGCTCCAGATCTTCCGATTGAAGAAGGTGGTATTCAAGCTACTGCATCAACAATTCCAACTGTTGGTGCAATTGTTGCTATCGTTGTTGACAACCCTGGTTTTGGTTACCTTACTGCTCCTACGGTAACTATCAGTGGTGGTAATGGTATTGGTGCTCAGGCAGTAGCATTCCTTGACGAGATCGCATACGAATTTGATGTTAATGGTGCTATCAGAACGTCTACGTCTATCATTTCAGACACGGCGAGAATTCTAAACCTAGACATCGACAACTTTGTTACTGCTGATGCTAAATTTAGAGCACCAAACTTTAAGATCTATCAAAACTCTTCGGGAACTCAGTGGGCACCAAATGTCACTTTGTTTACAAATGACTTTGTATATCTTGCTGGTAATGTTTATAGAGCATTAAATGATGGTATTACTGGAACTACTGCTCCAGTTCATAAGGATGGAGATGTAGAAAATGGTCAGGTAACTCTAAGACATGAAGGTTTTAGAGAAGATAGTCCACTGCTTCCATACTATGGTCAGACTGGAGATGGTTTATTCCCAAGATCGGTAACTCCACTACTTGGTGATAAATCAACCAAAGTTGCTACTACTGAGTATGTTCTAAACCTAGCAACAAACGACGTTGGTGGTCGTGTCTACGTTTCGGAACAAATTGGTAATGACGAAAACGATGGTAGATCTGCTGCCGCTCCTGTAAGAAGCATCAAGAGAGCATGTCAGATTGCATCCGAATCTGTAGGAGTTAAAGAATCAGTTATCATCGCTGGTGGTAACTACATCGAAGATAACCCAATTTCAATTCCACCAGATTGTTCAATTATTGGTGATAACTTGAGACTGGTTATTATTAGACCAGCAAATGCCCGCAAACACATGTTTAAGTTTGGGGACAAAAACTACATTAATGGAATCACATTTAGAGACAATGTAGATTCATTTGGAGATTCTCAGTTTACTTGGGACTTTGCTGTAACATTTGACGACAAGCAAAGAATTTATTACGATCCAAATTCTGGTGGAGACTTTGGTAGAAGATTCCCAATTGGTCACCAGATTTTTGGACCACCTAGAATTAGAGTGTTCTTTGGAAGCAACACTGGTGTTCTTCCCCCAATTCCTCTACAGCAAGGAACTCTACTAAGCGGTGAAAACACTGGTGCTAGAGGCGAAGTTCTAGAAGTTAGTTACGAAAGCACTACTGGAGGAAATGCATATGTTGAGGGATATGTTGATGTAGAAGTTCTCTCTGGTTCATTCAACCTTGGTGAAACTTTCGAATATTATAAGCCAACTAACTACACCCCAACAAACGTAACTTATGATCCCACAACAGGATTAGCAGAATTTACTGTTGCTAACCATGGATTTAACCTCAGTGACAAAATTTTAATTGCTCCAGAGTCTTTAGTATTTACTTGCTCACTAGATAATAACGCTTCACAGCACAGATATCCAAGAGCTGCTGGTGCAGATGGACAACCAGATTTTGCTTACAAGAGATGGTTATCTATTACTGCAGTAACTACAAATACTTTTACGTGTAACGTAGGATCATCTACCGATACTTCTGCACATACGTTTATTAGTGCTGATGCAAATGCTCTTTCTTATGCAGAAGAAGCAACACAGGCAGGACCAACAGATCCAGTTGTATTTAACGATTTAAGAACTTTTGTTTCTCTTGATATTGTATCGATTAGAGCAGAAGGTGAAGTTATCGCCACTGGCACTGATACATCAACAACACTTCCTCTAGTACAAGTAGAAATTGATCCTTCCTACTATACAGATCCTGATATTGGTGGTGTTATTTTCTATACAAACACACTCGATGGTGGTGAGGCTAGTACCAGAAACAACATTCACAATTTCAAAGAGAACGAAGAGGTTACCATTGCTGGTATGCCCACTGGTCTCACTGCTTTAAATGGAAAGCAAAGAATTTATAAAGTCCTATATGATAATGATGGAAGATCTAGAAGATTTGTTATTCCTAAGGATATTGGAAGTCCAGCAGGAATTACACAACTGAATAGTGCTACTGTAGCATCTGCTTCTCACTATCTTACTCTTAGCTTACTAAACTCTCCAAACAAGTTCTCTGAACAACCATATGTAGAAAGAAGATATCAAGACGCATCCAATTTACTTCGCAATAACACAGATTTTATTGCAGACGAAGTTGTTAAGCAAATTAATGATGAATTCGCACAGAAGTGGTTCACTGCACAGGACGTAACTGATGATGGATCATCTACAACGTTCCAAGTATACACCACACCAAACCTATTTAACCACACATATGTAAGTGGTGGTAAAGTAACTTTTGGTGGCACTGAATATGCTATCACCGATTTTACATATGCAAATACCACTGGTATTGGAACAATTGAAGTTGGTTCCATTATCTCTGGTTTGAATTCAGGTGACACAGTAAAAGTAGAAGATATTCTTCTATCTTGTACTCAAGGACAGAAAATTTATCCTGGATTTAATATTCCAAATGGTGACTCTAAGTGCTATAGAGATGTTAAGCACTTTGTTAATGCCATCATTATGGATCTTGAGTATGGTGGCAACTACAATACTATGGAAGCTGCCAAGCGTTATGTTGACGGAACTCAGATCGGATACATTAATAACGAGATTGTAGAAACTGTACGTGCTTATGACAGAGCAAGAGAACTCTGTATTCTTGCAGTCAGAAACTGGCACACTGGATCTGGTCTATACTCAGAACCACTATTTGTTCCTCGTTACTCTAGCATTTCTCTATATCAAGATCCCAACGTAACTGAAGATAGTGTTGGTGGTGCTGCTGGTGCTACTTGTGCAAACGTAGTATCTGCCATTTCAACTCTTGGATATCTATTCACAGATATCATTTCCAATCAAGCAGCATCCAGATATCAAGATGCTTCTTACCTAATCGCTAGAAACATTGACCTAATTGCTGAAGAAGCACTAGCAGATGCTCTTGAAGCATATCCAAGTCTTGGTCTAAACTACCCAGATAGAACTAAGTGTAAGAGAGATATCAAGTATATCCTTGCTGGTTTAAGAAGAGACCTTATCCTTGGTGGTAACGTTGGTATGGTTACTGCTGGTAGCTACTACTATTCGGGCGGTCAACTAACTGGAGTTCCTGCTTCTGAACTACCAGCAACTAGATATGCTTTCACCAGAGCAAGAGATTACGCAATCAATGCAATGCGTAACTGGACTGGTGGTAACTATCTTGGTACAACTCCAACAAATGCTACTTATGATTCAACTACTGGAGTAGTTACAGTTACTATTCCAACTCCAAATAATCCTATCACAATTAACGATAGAATTGCATTTAAAGAAGGTGCTTTAACATTTAATTGTACTTCAAATGGCGGTGGAGACCTCGCAAGTCCAACACCAACAGATAGAAACTATGGCAAGAGTCAGCAGATTACAAATGTATCTGTTAATGGTGGTCAGACTACCATCTCCTGCAACGTTGGTGATGCTGGAAGTGCATCTGGAGTAACTCACTCATTTGTCAGTGCTCTTGCAAATGGAACCATTCTAATTTACGATCCAGTTTCTGTTAATTCGACAGTCGATAAATTTGAAGATTGGAATATTACAGTTGATGCAAATGCTGCACCAGCAAAAGCACAAATCACTCCAACAACAGCATCATATGATCCTGCAACTGGAGATTTTGTAATCACAAGTGCTGGTCATAGTGTAACTACAGCAGATAGTATCACCATCAAACCAGAATCATTTGTGTTCACTTGTGCCATGGATGGTAATAAGACCGAACACAAGTATCCACAAAATGGACACTCTGCATTTGGCAACCAAGTAAATGTCACTGCCACGACAGCAAATACATTTACAGTAAATGTTGGTGCGTCTGGTCCAGATCAAACATTTACGCCATCAAATGCAACTTATGATCCTGCAACAGGTGATTTAGTTTTAACTATTGGAACTCACACACTATCGGTTAATGAAGGAATCACAATTGATGATAACTCACTAACCTTCACCTGTGACATGGATAATAACCAGTCACAGAAAACTTACCCACGTCCTGGAATCGATCCTTTCGCAGGAAGATCTATTCCTATTAAGTCAACAACTTCAACGACAATTACGGTTAACGTTGGCGCTTCTGGTCCAAACAAATATTTTACTCCAACCAATGCACTTTATGATCCAGCAAGTGGTAACTTAGTAGTAACAGTTGGTCAGCATGGTCTTGGTGTTGGACGCAGCGTTACGCTTCTAGATAACTCGTTTGCATTCACTTGTGCTTTAGATGGAAATTCAAGCACACATACATATCCACGTCCTGGATCTGACCCATATGCAAATAGTCAGTCTATTGAAATTACATCAGTTGGACAATCCTTACACACACCAACTGATGCTCCATATGATGCAGAAACGGGTGTAGTTACCTTCACTCTTGCAGCACACGGATTCAGCTCTGGAGATTATATCAAGATTGCAGATGGATCTCTAACATATACTTGTGTTCTAGATGGCAATACGGTCCAGAAATCATATCCCCGTGCTGGATATGACTATCCTTCTGGTCGTTGGTTACAAATTTTAAGTGTAACCGCAGATACTTTCAGTGTTAATATTGGTGGTTCTACTTACACTGGAGCACATACATTTGTAAGTGCTGCCGCAAATGCTATTGCACGTCAAGATGGAACCTTCACAATTAACGTAGGAGTCTCCAGCGATACCTCTGCTCACACATTTGTGTCTGCTGCTCAGAATGCAATCAGACACGAACCCCAGTCAACTCATACGTTTGTTACTGCATCAACTGCAGCAATCAAGCACCTTCCACAATCTGTTCACACTTTTGTAAGAACTGAAGTTAGCGAACCAATTTCTGTTTATGGTGCTGGTGCTGCTCCTGCATGTGCTGACGTTGCAAGTGCTATTACAACTTCCTTCCAGACTCTAGATGATATTCTAGCGGGTGGTAGCATTACTCAGACTTACGGAGATCTATACGAACCAAACCCAACATTGCCAACACAGGCAATTCTATATGACGCAGATAATAAGTTCATCACACCTAGAGGTGTGTGGGATGATTTACCAACTATTGAAGCATCTCCATATATTCAGAACTCATCAATCATCTCCTTCTTGGGTGGTAATGGTTGTGAGATTGATGGCAACAAGTGCGCAAAACCAAACGTACCATTCCCAGGTATTGAAGAAGATGGTTCTGCATCTAACCCAGCACAGGGTAAATCAATGGTTGCCTCGGCATTCACGATTGTTTCCTTTGGTGGTACTGGATACAAAGTTATCAATGATGGTTACACCCAGTTAGTTTCGGTCTTCGTTATCTTCTGTCAAGATGGTATCTTCTGTGACACTGGTGGATATGCATCCGTTACCAACTCCGCTACCAACTTTGGTACATTTGCACTAAGAGCAAAAGGATATAGAGAAGAAGCGTATCCATTTGACGTTGGTACAATCACTGGTATTGGTTCTGCAACTGGAACTGGATTCACTCAGATGACAGTTCAACTCTTAGGAAGAGAACCACTTGAGCACTACATTCTCAAGATTGATGGATATGAGAGTGAGAACCCAGATGTTGATTACTTTATCGATAGTGTAGGTGTAGTATCTTCTGGTCCTCCTTTTACCGCAGACTTCACTCTGAACCAAGCTGCAGTCTTTAGAGACAAGTCAACTGGTAATGTTGTTAATACCGATCTAGGAACGTTTAACGGCGCTACAGTAAGATTACACAGACCATCTATTGTTAACTCTTCTTCTCATACTTGGGAATTTGCAGGTGCAGGTACTGACTACACTGCACTACCAGAAAATGGTGGTACTAAGATTGAAGCAAACGAGCAGGTTTCTGAAAACTATGGTCGTGTATATACCTCAGGTACTGACGAACTAGGTGACTTTAAAGTTGGTTATTTTGCTAAGATTGAAAACAGAACTGGTGCGATTACCTTCACAGGTACTGTTACAATTTCGGAAGTTGAATTCTTGAAACTGAAGGGTGGCGACGTTGTTGTTACTGGATTCAGTGATGACAATAACCTTGGTGGTGCTACTTCTAGTGATTCTATCATCCCAACTCAGAAAGCAGTTAGAGATTATATCACCAACAATCTCGGTCCTTACATCAACAAAGCATACTCAACAAACCCAGTTCCTAGAGCACTGGTCGAACTTACTGACTCTGGTAAGATTTCAATCGACCAGATTCCTGCACTGAGACCATTTAGTGTCTTCACAGTAGCAGATCAAGCAGAAAGACTAAAACTAGAAGGTGCTCTTGCTGGTGACATCGCAATTGAACAAGGTCCACCAACAGCATCATACATTCTAAACAATGACGTAGATAGTCTATATCTTGGTTTTAATGTCGATCCAGCTCTAGACTTCGGTGCGATTGGTGGTATCTTTACTGGTAGCATCAGCGATAGTATTATTCAAAGCACCGAATATCGTCAAGGTGTATTGTATCAGTTGAATATTAATGACCCTGGTTCTGGTTATACTAGCGCACCTACTATTACAATTACTGCACCAGGAACTGGTATCAGTGCAGCAGCAACTTGTACCATTGCTAATGGTCAGGTCGTAACTATTACAATCATTGAATCTCAAGGATACACTGGTGGTTATGGTTACGCAACAGCACCAACAATTACATTCTCAGCACCACCTGCAGGTGGTACTACCGCAACTGCTATTCCTCTAATTGAAAGCAGACTCTATGGTGATATTGTCAACAATATCAAGATGATTGACACCGACACTATTGAAGATGTCAATAACACAGTGGTCAACATCAACCGAGTTGTCAACACTTCAGCATTTGATGCTCAAAACTGGGTATCTCTATCGTCCAATCAGATTGCTGCTTCTGATATTACATCGGGTGTCATTTCAACTGCAAGATTGGCATTAGATTCTGATGCTGCAAACTCTTTCACGTTCTTACGTGGTGACCAAACTTATGCGCCCGCAGTTCAAACAATCAAGACTGCCGAAACCAGATACTTCTGGCCAACTTTCCTTGCTGCAGCAAATGGTGCTGACAAACTAACATTCGCAACTAATGCAAGAAGTGAAATCTTAGTAGGTCATACAATCTCTTCAGATAACAGTGGTGTTGATCCTAATACTACCATCAGTGCTGTTACGGATAAGACTGGATATATTGAAATTGAGATTAACAATCCAATTACACAGGCAATTCCTGCTGGAACTTATATCCAATTAGAAAGACCAACACCACCAATTATTGTTGATACAGTTAACACCAAAAACCAGTACATTGATGAAATTGTTGTTGTCAATGCAGGTGTTGGATATACAGCAAACCTCGACCTCAAGAACGTTGGACCTATCCAAGGTGGTTCGGGCACAGGATTATATGTCAATATTACTACAGATGGAAATGGATCTATCAGTAGCGTTATTGTTACCAATGGTGGCATTGGATTTGCAAATGATTTTATTGTTGCTCCAATGCCAGCGGCTCTTGGAAACCCAACAACCCCTGCACAACTATCAGCAAAAGTTAATACTGCTATTAAGGGATTTGGAGAAATCCAACTTGACCTACTAAGATGTACTGCAGATACTATTTCCGCAGACGCTTATGGTACAACTGGTGTTGCTAAGTTCAAGAAATCTCAGTTTAACATCAATGGAGCAGGCGATGGTTCGATTGAACTTAAGACTGGATCTCAGAGTGGTCTAGACGCCGATTTACTTGATGGTCAGCAAGGTTCGTTCTACCAGAATGCGTTCAATATTACATCTGGTACTCTCAATAAGTTGAGACTATCTGGTTCATATGACATCAATATTTCTGGTCAGTCTGGTAATACACTAAGATTAAAATCACTAACTACTAACCCAACATCAGATCCTACTGCTGATACCTTCTCTGAAGGTGCTGTTATTAACTTCATCAACAATAGTGCCAATGGTCTTGCTGATGGTGGTACTGCAAACGCAGTTCTGACTATCAGAGGTAAAGGTACTGATGCTACAGCAGATGGTGGTGTAAGACAACTTGCGTTCACCGACAATAACAACTTCTGGATTCGTGGTAGTGGAACTGGAGTTACAACATGGACCAATTGGTATAAAGTTTGGACTGAATTGTCTGATGGTCCTGGAACTGGTCTCGATTCTGACAAATTAGACAATAGACAAGGTGCTTGGTATCAAGATGCTAGAAACATTAACTTCTATCAAATCAGCGATTCTAGAATTAATTCATACTTGTCCGAGAAGAAATTCCAGAACTCAGTTTCAGTCAAACAAGTAACTAACAAGACTTATTATGACATTTACATTTCTGGTCTTGCTTTAACAACAACACCATTCTTGAATGGTCAAACAGTTAACCTGTATGATCAAAATGCTCAGGGTGTTGGTACTATTGTTATCTTGAATGTTAATCCATTCACATCTCCAGATGGTGATACCAGCCTAAACTGGACTCAAATTACTGGTTATCTCAACACTGGTACTTTTAATACCGCCGAAACAATTGGTACTGCAAGCAACAGAGTTACATTCCAAGAGTATTGGATTAACGAGACTGGTACTTATGAAGTTGCTAACTTACAGAGCAATGGTGGAACTGCTAGACTCAGATTGGGCAGAAGGGATGGAACTGGATCTACACCAGAGATTCTATTCAACTCATCTGCATCTGTTGCATCATACAACGCTGGTATCTTTGCTTCTGGTGGATCTAGCACTACTGGTTCTGGATCACTCAACGTTCAGGTTGGAGGAGCAAATAACTTTACAATCAACAACCAAACAATTTGGAACGCAGGTAACATCACATTTGCTACAAATAATGTTGCAAATACTGCTGTTAAGCGTGATGCTTCTGGTAACTTCTCTGCTGGAACAATTACAGCTAACCTAACTGGTTCTGCTTCCAACAACGTGAAGATTGCTGGTGATACTATGACTGGTACTCTAACCATGAATGCCACTGCATTTGATAATCAGATTTACATCCAAGCAAGCAATAAGTTCTTCACTTATAATGGTGGTCTTCAGTTTAGAGGTTCTGGCAGTTCTTGGAATGCAAGGTTCTCTACTACTAGCACAGCAGGAACTGAACTCCTTGGTGTATACACGACTAACTTTGCGACTTCTATTTTCCGCGTAGATAACAACAGAAGAAGTATCTTTGATCTTCCCGCAAATAGAAGTGATGCTATTATAATTAATGGTCAGTCTGGTGGTTATAGTGCTATCAATCATCAAAATGGCGGATCTACCATCGGTTACAGAATGGCATACTGCCAAAGCGCAGGTAACTATGGTTCTGGAACTGCAGTTGGTGATATCGTCGAGCGTATTGATGGTAATCGCAAGTGGCACTTCAAGACAAATGGCAGCACAACTGCCCTTGTCATGGACGCAAGTCAGAACGTTGCGATCAACCAGAGCAGCACAAACACCAGTTACAAACTCTATGTCAATGGTGCATTTGGTGCTACCAGCAAGTCGTTCGTAATTCCTCACCCAACCAAGGAAAATCACGAACTACGTCATGGTTCACTTGAAGGTCCAGAGTATGGTGTATATGTCCGTGGTAAGGCAAGTGATGTTGTAGAACTTCCAGAATACTGGACTGGTCTAGTTGATTCCGAGACCATCACAGTTCAACTCACCCCAATCGGTGATCATCATGCATGGGTTGAGAAGATCGAAGATAACAAGGTCTTCATTGGTGGTGGTGAGGCGTTCTACCTCGTTCAGGCAGAGCGTAAGGACATCGACAAGTTAGAGGTTGAGTTCGAACTACCTGT
>Ga0181590_10003320_pt1 | contig 13440 bp, 27 predicted proteins | sample 071ome_34_FD_132446 | JGI IMG/M metagenome (GOLD analysis project Ga0181590, IMG submission 132446) | Coastal salt marsh microbial communities from the Groves Creek Marsh, Skidaway Island, Georgia - 071411BT metaG (megahit assembly) | ecosystem: Environmental > Aquatic > Marine > Intertidal... | reverse complement strand
TTCATGTTCATTCATTCTCCTTATGTTCGCGGTATATTTCTTATTATACACTAACTGTTTGATAAGTCAACAATTTTTTTACCTAGTTCGCTTGGCATAATATAGTTGTCAACAAAGTATTTGTGGCCCTCTTCATTAAGATGACGGGTATCATCCATATACTGATCAAACAATACATCTGCTCCTAGTATTTCTCCCATATGACCAAAGGCAGTTGTATGTTGAGGGTAACCAATATTATTACCCATCTTTTGAAAGGTACTAAACCAGTATATAGGATACTGATGACTTAGGGTGTCAAGTTGACATCTAAACAACCAACTAAAAACTTTGGCAGTATGGTTAATATATTCATGTGTGAGTCCTTTAGTAATCCTTTTACGAAAATTTTTTACTTTTGGATTATTCTCGCCTTGTATTTCTCTGATATTATCTGTGTATGCGACTAATAAATCACCATTTTGATCAACTAGATTAAATTCATTAATGTTATCGATTTGGTCTTCAGTGAAAGGGTACCACTGTTGTAGTCTAGGCCAGTTGGGTAATTTTTTACAAAGATTACTGGTTTTCATTTGTTTATCCATAAACAGATTTTGTTTGATAATTTGTTTCGCTTGATTAAATGGTTTAGTATTATATGATGTGTTCATATCACCACTAAACGAACCTTCTACACCTACTTCCCATCTGGAAATTCCACTACATCCTACAATAATTAAATCATAGGGATCAGCGACATACAAACAATAATTTAAAACCATGTTCATGTGTAAGTGTCCGTGACCACCTTGAGCATAGTTATCAAATTGTAAGTTTGGAAATTGCTTTGCTAGAACTTCACTCCAGGTGATTCTATCATGGTAATCAGCATCACTATGACTACACCCAATAACTGCTATTCTTTTCATAAATTATATAACCTCTCACCAAGTTTACTTGGTTTTAAATATTCCTGCCAGAGTACTTCGCTTCCTGTTAGATTTAAATGATTAGTTTCATCCAAGTAATCTAAAAATTTATCGTAGTGATTCTTTTCCAGATATTGAAATACATTTTGTTCTACTCCAATATTGTTAGTAACACTCTCACTTTTTTCCCAGTGATCGACTTTTATAGATTGATCTAATCCGATACTTCCGTGATTGAAATAACTTATACGGTCTCCGTACATAACTAAGTTTTTAACAAAAACACGACTAAAATGATAGGCTACTGGATTTATATTGTTTTTAAACTCTAGTGTTACCTTAGTGCTGTCGTCTCCTGGCGTATAATTATAAAATGTACCACCATGTGTTTGTTCTCTGTGACCATGAAATATTTTTCCATAATCACTTGCTATTTCTTGATCAGTTAACTGACTACTACCTGGCATAGCAACTCTAGGTTGATTAAATTTCCAATCACTGATGTTTGTTTGGTCTGTATCATATCTTATAAATGCTGGTGTACTAAGATATCCTTGAATACCCAATAACCAACGAGTAGGCTGTGTTAGTTGTACTATGTAATGATCAAATGTATCCCAGATATCTTTGAGTACAATGTCCATATAAAGATGCCCATGTCCTCCCTGAGCAAATACATCAAAATGTATGTCAGGAAAATCCTGGGCACAAAAGCGTACCCAATTATGCGGTCTTAGGGTGTAGTCACTATGGCTACAACCAATGACGGCTACACGTTTCAACGGTCTGCTTCGTCCCAATGCTGATCAATATAATCCATATCGAAGTTTACACTTTCACCGCAACCACAACTACTGCTTGCCGCCGGACTTGTAATCTCCAATACTGTACCAAAAACATCTTTCTTTAGATCAATAGTGCTACCAAACAAGTACATAAGACTCATGCCGTCTACTACTAGTTTTTGATCCTCGTTCAAGTCCATAACTTCATCGTCTGTCATGGCTTGCTCTGGATCAATGGTACTCCAGTCGTAACTAAAACCAGCACAACCACCTCCGCGGATGCCAAGTTTTACCCACTTGCCCTGATCTTTACCAATGTTAATAAGGTGCTCTTTGGCACCGTCTGTAATTATAATCATATATCCCCCTATCTATTTGCCAATGGCTCGTACATACTAACCATAGGCAAACGTTCTACTTCAGTAGTATTTAAATATTTGAGGTTGATCAATGTCGCAACGCCTATAACTTTTGCGCCAGTTTGTTCAACCAATCTCTTTGCCGCTAATACAGATCCTCCTGTAGCGACTAAATCATCTGCCAAAATTACATAGTCAGTGTGGTTAAGCACACCTTCCTGTAATACAAGTGTATCCTCTCCATACTCTAACTGGTATGTTTCTTCGAATAGTTTGCCAGGATACTTGGCACCTTTTTTACGCATCATAACAAATGGCTTTAACATTTCACCTGCTAGTGCTTGTCCAACTACAAAGCCACGGCTTTCAATACCAACAATCTTTGTAACGAGTGGACCGAACATGTTGCCATAATCCATCTTCTTACAGAACTGTTCAACAGTCAGTCCCCAGGCTTCACTGGCAAACAAACTGTTCATGTCATAAAAGTTAACACCTTCTACTGGATAGTTTGGTACTGTACGAATAAAGTCCTGTATTCTAATCTCACTCATAGTATCATCTCCTGTACAAAACTGATCATCCCCATAACAAACACAACTACAATAAATGCTTGTGCTACTCTACATGCGATATAATCATACATCTTTTAAAAACTCCTTGAGTATTGGATACTGATCAAGCATTTCAAGTTTTGCTTCTTCTATCTCTTGATCAGTTAATAATTTTTGGTTATATGTATTATACGGTTGTGTGAATGTAAAACTATACATCCAAGGTTTGTTTTCGTCACTCATTCACGCATCATCCGTTTGTACATGGTAGCCTTTGACCCACTCATACCACTCGCCTGCTCTGGCTTTTGCTTCTTGGTGTAGCGGGTGATAAGCCCACTCATGAACGTGAGCTTTTGTTTTCCAAGTGCTAATAGTGATTTCAACATCGCCTATCTCCTCGCTCTCAATGCTAATAAATCCAGGATTAGTTTCTGCCAACGCTCTAACACGTTTACTGTAATCCTGGTACTCTTCGTTTAGATCTTTGATCTTTGCTATAAAAAATACTTTAACTGCCATTGCCTGGTTTATCGCTCAAGTAACCCATCTTACTTCCGCCTTTGTATGTGCCGCCCTTTTTCTCATTTGGATTCCAACTATCAGCATCTGGTAGTGGCTCCTTTACTCTTGTGATGTTTGGCCATTGCTTACTATAATTGGCATTTATATCTACCCAGTTAAGCGGATGATCTTTAACATCAGCATGTTGATCACTAAGTATGGCGTTTGCTGGACATTCGGGTTCACATACCCCACAGTCAATACATTCATCTGGATTGATGACCAGCATATTTTCACCTTCGTAAAAACAGTCCACTGGACATACTTCTACGCAATCTGTATACTTACATTTAATACAGTTATCGTTTACAATAAAAGTCATTTATTCCCATACTCCTAGTATCATTTTAGTTTCTTCACTCATTGCCCACGGCCCAAACGGCGGATCAAAAGTAACTTTCACATCACAGGTTTTAACCACTAAGCATACAGCGTCGTGTACTTCTGCGATAATCATATCTGCGGCTGGACAAAAAGCACTGGTGAGTGTCATTGTAATGTCACAGTGTGACTCATTGACGTCTATGTTGTATATCAACCCTAAGTCGTATACATTAATACTTATCTCTGGATCATAAACTTGGCGCAGATTTGCGATTATTTCTTCAGTTACAGTATTGTTTTCAGTTTTGGTATTATCTGACTGGCTACCCATTTATTTCCTTCTTCATTCCAGTGTTTGCAATCGCAAAGCCACTTGCTTTCATCTATTCCTTGTTGTTCTGCTATTGTTACTAATCCATGTTCAAACAACGCATTTTCAAATACATTAGTAAATTCATTAAAGTAAAAATATGTTTCGTTATGTCCACCAGTTGCCCACTTTCCTGATTTTGGTTCTGGTATTTTTGGGTTCCACCTTGACCAAGCAAACCACTTAAACGGAACATTTTGATTTCGTACTATATAGTCCATGGTACGAATATGTTGAAAGTTATCAAACAGTTGATGGTTACTATTGTGAAAAAACATGGCTTGTTTCTCCACATAGTCCCTAAGATCATCTACTGCTTCTTGTGGAGGATCTTCCCATATACTTTTTAGTAATCCTTCAAAATAGTTTGGTTTTTCATTTCTTAACAATGGTGCGTACAATATAAATTTATCTGACAGATATGTACTAGCCCAAATATCTGATCCGCCTGTCATTTCTGGATTATTAAATTCCCTACCAGTTATCCAGCCTCCAAAAACATCTCTTGAAAAATAGCCGCCACTCATTCCTGATCTTACTTCTCCAAGTACAAGTTTGGCATTTTTCATCAATCCTCTGTCTGCCACATCAAGCATCATTGTAACTATTTGTTGATTTGTAACACCAGGTAATGCCAAGTTTACCACTGGTAATCCATAATGATCAGAAACAATAGTAGTCCATTTGTTTTCTTTGGCAATAATTGCTTTGCCATCAGGACCAGTACAACTACCATGACTGTGGCTTGACCCAAATACTAACAGAAAAGGTTCGTCAGGAAAGTAACTTCTAATCTCTTCTTCAGTTAGATGTTTTTGCGTTCTTTTGGGTTTGGGTAGTGGTTTGTACATTCTAAATTCCGACAAGGACAGCAACAGCACATAAGACTATCCATATTATACCAATATTTATCAACTTAGTTATCCAGTAACTAAAACTATCTGGCCAAAGATACCAGTAAATTAATGCTAAGATGGCTGCTATCAACATATACATATATTACTAGATAAGTAACGGTATGTCAAGCATTTTCTTGACAAACTAAATATATGTGCTAGACTGATTATTATGTTGACAAAACTCAATCCCCCCATATCAGACATTGAAAATTTTTGTACTGAATGCTCTCAACTAGGCTATGAAAACAACGGTAGTCTCAAAGCAATGAAGTATGAATGGTGTTTGAAAAATGGTGGAGCATGGTGGGCAGTATACAAAAATAACAAAATTATTAGCATGGCTGGCGCTCATCCATTTGAAGATGGGTTTCGTTTCCTGTTCAGAGGAGCTCAAATAGAACATACCCGAGGCGGGTTAAGTAAAAAACACATGACTAGTAGTCCTTGGGAGTACATTTTGCCTGAGCAAATAGCATGGGCTAGTGGCGTTGCCACAGAAGAAACTCCTGCGTATATTACCACAAACATAGAGCATGATGCCAGTGGTAAAATGAACAGAATACATCGGGTATTACAGTTATTAGAAAGACAAGGTATCGTATCTTATATGTGCGATAAAGAAATATACTATACTCTACAAAGTGTATGGAAACTAAATGTAGGAGCATACTATGAAACACTGGTTTAATTTAAACCATTTATCGGAGGCAGGTGGTAACTATATACTACACTTTTACGTTGCTGTTAGAGAAGCAATGTTTTTATTTGCTGTTGGAATATGTAGTGTCTTACATGCGATCTTTCCACCGTTGTTTAACTTTAAGTTACTTGAGTGGAGAGTAAACGCAATACTAAAATTACATAAATTTTTACCAGATCATCCAATCTGGGATAGAGTGAGAAAACAATTAAATGATGGACGTTAATAAATGGATGAACATGGGAGGTTTCGTTTACAGTAGTGGAACGACTGGACCAGCAAAAAGAGTTTATCAACCAGTAAAAAAATTACAAGCAGCAAATCGTGTAGCACTGGAAAGTCAACAAATTACCAGTAACAGTAGAGTGCTTACAGTATGTCGTATGAGCCACGCAGGTGGTGCTCTAGCGCAAACACTACCAGCCTTGACTGCTGGTGCCTTTGTCAAAGTAGAACAATTTAATCCTTATACATTTGTAGACAGAGTAAAAAAGTTTACACATACACACTTAACTCCAGATCATTGTAGAGCAATAATGGGAACCAAATCCTGGAAGACAGCAGAACTAGATGGATTATGGGTTACTTGCGGAAGTGATAGAGTTGAATTTGATATGATTGAACAATTTGTAGAACGTGGTGCTACATTTATGGCCAATTGGGGCATGAGTGAAGTAGGACCTATTGCTATTAATAGTGTGTATACTGACCTTTACAAAGTAAACTATCATAAACAAATGTGTCCTCCAGGCCAGAATATCATGGGCGATACTCATTACTTTAGTGAAGGTATACGAGTAAATCCTGATGAACATTTTTTAGTTGTTGCTGGTGATATTACTTGTGAAAGAAGTGACAAAATATATGTTATTACCAATGACTTGGTTACTAAAGTAGATGATGTATATTTTTATAATGGAAGAGTAAATGGTACTCGATAGTCCTAATTTTTTGTTTATTAGTTTTGAGCAAGCTGCTCGCGGGCATAGACTGGGCCGAGTACTAGCCGCATTGCCAGAAGTTTATTGGTACAGTCATCCAGATAATGGTATTAAGAGTTGGCACATACTAGGGGAAACAAAAATACAGCAAAGATGGGTAAGCCCTTATCATTATAACAGATTTGTACCTGGAGGAGAACTTCCTCCGCCTCATGACTTGGTGAAGGATTATTTGCCAGATGCCAAAGACTATTATGAAAACAATTTTACAGAAAAATTTACACAAGCAGGTGGCGATACTCTAATAGACTCTTATTATCTTCCGTTTTGTACCCATAGCCTACCCAGAGACATTTATAGATATTTTCCCAATGCTAAGATCATAAACATTATACATGATGTTGACTATGCTGTTAATAGATTTAAAAAAGTAGGTTTGGCATTTCCAGGACTTGTAAAGCATAGATCAGTTGTTCCACCGGATAATGAATATCTACAATACTTAACAGACCTAGAAGAACAAAAAGGATCTCCTATCAGAGTAGCAGATATATGGTCTCATAAAAAATATGGAAAACTATGGGACGACAGTATGTTTGATGCTTGCGTAGCAGACAAACGGTTCTTTTTTGAAGTACAACGGAATGCTAGAATTACAACAGATCATCCTAATGTACTAAACCTTACTAACCTAAGGGATTATAAACTCATGAAGGAATTTATACGTGACAGATAATCCAATAAGAAAATACCTAAAGTATGAACAGTTTAGGTTTCATGAAAATAGACTTACTGAACAAGAGCAAGTTCTTGTGTATAACATGAGTAACGAGTTCTATCAGTATGTTAGTGAAAATATTCAAAATCCTGACGTACATACAACGCTTATTACTTTCCCACAGCAACTAAAATTTTTAAGACTACAAAATTTGTATCACCGTTTTAGTAACAACAAGGAAATGTTTCGTGTGTTGGACCAGGAAAAACGTTATCTGAATATTGGTGCTGGCGCTGGATTTCTAGAATGGATGTCTCGTGAGTATGGCTACAATATTGAAAGCAGTGACCTAAACAGTAGCGATGAAAAGATCTTTACTTTTATGAGAGAAAGCATTGGAGTAAAACTGGACTATACATATAACAGTTTTGTAAGTCAACAGCCTTTTAATATACAGGGTTGCGATAAAAGATACGATGCTCTTCTTATGTTAAGATTTAGACCATTCAAAACACAATGGATGGATGATTTTCAGAGCGAGATATATCACAGTGACGATCCTCCTGTAGACTTGCGAGTACTAAATAGTTTTAAAAATAAACTAATACAACTCAAAAGATACAGCGACGAAATTATTTGTACTGTTTTTGACAGACATCCAGACGGTGATATATTTTATTATCACAATCTGGAAAGTGTAGCATACAAAACAGAAGAAGCATACGCAGAATTAGCCTATTATCGTTTAGATGATTTGATTGCTGAAATTGAGAAACGTAATGGATGAAAGTAAACTAATATTTCTAACAGGTGCTCCTGGTAGTAAGTGGAGTGCGGTTAGTTGGGTATTGAGCGAGGCTCTGCCCGTAGACAAAACAGATAGAACCCCAGATAGACTAATGGTACACAAGGAAGCATACAACGGTGTGCGACATACTGGTGTATACTTTGGTCCTGGTATGGAGTTAGGACACAACTTCCATAGAGTAAATGAATTAAGTAAGGAGGAAATACTAAGTGAGATTCAAAAAGGCTGGCCTACGTGGGACGATAATCTTTATCACATCGTTCGCTGTCATCAGTTTATCAATAATTTCGATTGGCTTGTGGGCACTTTTAGCAGTTCTAAATTCGTAGTAGTAACACGCCGTCCTGAACAATGTGTAGCAGGATGGATGAGTGTTGGGGGTGTTGATATACCTTATCCTAAATACAAAGACTACTACATTGACAATGCTAATGCTGAACGTCTAATCAAAAAAGAAGCAATGCTGGCACAAAGAGCATTCTGGGATCACCAGATGGATACTTATGTGGCGGGCAGTGGACACTTTAAGCGAAAGTTCGGATTAACAATTACAGATGAACAAAGCGATCTCGCAAAGTATATCCGTAGTCTTGAAGGCTACATGTATCAAAACCCTGATCCCTATGCTAAACTAAAGCACGATGTTATGATAGGATACCTAAATTTTGACTGACAAGTATTTTGATAAACCAATATCTAAACAATTTGAATTTGATGACGATGTTGTCAGTGTATTTGACGACATGCTGACAAGAAGTATTCCCTTCTACACACAAGTACAAAACTTAACTACCAGTATTGCCCTACGTTATCTCAAGGAGGGCGACAGTGTAGTTGACTTGGGTTGTAGTACAGGTAGTACACTAATAGATTTAGCACAAAAAAGTAAAGTAAAACTTACACTCACTGGTATAGATAGCAGTCAAGCAATGCTGGATACTGCTATTAAAAAGAGCAATGTATATGAACTAGATATTGACTTTAAATGTGCTGATGTATTTGATACTGAATTAAATGCTGACGTAGTTATAGCAAACTATATACTACAGTTTATTCGTCCACAACAAAGAGAAATATTAGTTCGTAAAATATACGACAGTTTACCAGAGGGCGGAATATTTTTGTTTAGTGAAAAAGTAATAGGCAAAGATAGTACACTTAACAAACATTGTATTGACTTGTATTACGAATTTAAAAAGCAAAACGGCTATAGTGAATTTGAGATTGCCCAGAAACGTGAGGCACTTGAGAATGTACTAATACCCTATACTGATACCGAAAACAAACTAATGGTTATGGAAGCAGGATTTCGACACTGTGAGAGTGTATTCAAGTGGATTAATTTTGAGACTTTTGTGGGTATAAAATAATGTACCAGGGTGAAGACTTAATACTTGCTATGGGTGCGCCAGGTAGTCGCTGGAGTGGTAGCATTCGCTGTATACAAAGTCAAACGGATATTAATACCAGTGACGAACGACCTGAGTTAACGTATGATGGCGAAATGGGTTGGCATAGAGGTGCTTATTGGGGACCTAACCATACTCAAGGACACAATTTTGATCGATTGGACAACATGGATTATTCAGAGTGTTTAACAGAATTTAAACGTCCATTTACAGACTGGAACACTGGCATCAAGATTATTAAAAGTCATTGGTTTAGTTATCACATACCACAGTTGCGTGAATGGTTTCCAAAAGCAAAACTAATAGCATTTTATATGCCTGATGACTTTTGTTTTGATTGGTGGCATAAAGTAGGCGGTTGGAACATTACATATCCACATTATGAATGGTATGAAAACGATGAACGTATGCGTCTACAAATCGAGATAGAAAACGCTTGTATACAACAAGAGTTTCACACGGATAAGAAAAATTTAGCCCAAATCCTTGACGAACTTGGGCTAACTAATAATTTACATTCCGCTGATTTTCTTATTAATAAGGATCGTAAATTTAAAGAACTATCGGAATCACTAAACAAACCAGTTTATCAAATTATTGAAAATACATTGTTTAGAACTCCTGTTGGAATTCTTTAACCAGCACTGACAACAGATGGTGTGAATGTTCTACTTGCTCTTTCGTCTGCGGATGCTGCAAAATGAGCATTTCTAGCCGCTTCATCAGTGTATACTAAAGTTCTAGTAACAGTTCCAGATCCATCAGCAACAATACTACCACTATCAACGTTTTCATGATTAATACCACATGGACCGTGTTCAGCAATCCATTCAGCACTATTTGAATAAGTGTTACTGTTGCCAGTAGTTAATGTAGATACATGTGTATATGCCATTTTTTAATCCTCTATCGTAATTCATGCCATAAATCTATGGCGTAACTTCTCCAGTTGTATTTATGCTTCAAGAAGTTTTTTCCTTCGCTCCAACGCACAAATTTCCAGTTTCGATATGTTTTTACATAATGCCAGTGCCATTCGTAATCCATACGTTGTGTTTTAGCACATTCAACAGCCGCTTTTGGAAAAGCATGATAGTATTCAAAATCTGCTTGTACTCTTTTGTTCATATAAATGGATTCTAAAAATATATTAGAATCTATATTGTCGCCAATATTAGTAGCATCTTTAAACACTGGTTCCTGAAAGTGTACATATATTCCACTTATACTTTTATAACCTTCTAACCACATAGCGGCGGCTCTGCCACTACCTGGATGTACTCTCCATCTAGAGTACCAGGGTTCATATACAAGTTGTGGGGTAAAAATTAGATTGTTGTTTCTAATAGCGTCACGGAGCATGTGTATTTTACTAGCATCTTCCAGTACTTCTCTGTTAGGCATACTGTTGTCAGTGACTTCACTTTCACTAAATGCCAGTACGTCTTCAAATGGAAGAGCTCGATAGGTATCAAACAAGTAATCTACATAGTTACCAGGATGAGTAATCTGGTCCCAGTCAAGAGTGACATGTTTTACTGTTCCACCCATGAGGGTATGAACATCGAACCATTTAATTAGTTTGTGATAGGTACTCGGCGATAGCGGCATGCCATTCAGGTCCTGGATGTAAGTTGTCACTTCCTAGTGGCATACTGTCATGTGGTATAGGATTAATAATGTTAAAATCTACTAGTTTAATTTTCCTACTACTACAAAACATATTTAACATAAATTTATTTTTTAGTGCGTTATACTTGTCCCAATGAGAATTTTGTAACTCTAAATGTGCCATTCTCCACCGATATTCTTCATTGGGTTTATTGCTGTTATACGGTTGCCAACGTAGTATTTCGCCAGTTTCGTCCACCCATTCTCGTCTTTGATCAAACGTCCAGCAAACATAGATAACATCAGGATTAAAAGTATTACAATAACTAATAGAACGTCTTAGTATTTTATCGTTACTACTACCAGGCGCACTACAGTTTACCAAGCCAAGCAAACTTGCCCAAGTCTCGTTTGGTTGTACACCGACCCCATAGGTAATACTACACCCAAAAGCGGCTGGCGCTTTGAGTGTAGGTTCTTTGTTTCTCGGATATTCGGGATCTTCTGTTAAATCGAATGTATCAAAATACAATTACAATATTTCCCATCTATAAAAAATGTGATCACCTATACGGCTGATCTTCATCATACCTCGGTCATGTCTCCAGTCTGGAGCAACCTCAATAGTATGGTAATGTGTACTACCTTCTGTGATATCAACAAGTGGATATTTTCCAGTAGCCGCTTCAAGTACTAGGTTAGATATTTCTACTGCTCTCCAAAACGCATCATTGTCATACATTTTGTCGCTCTTGCCATCACAGTACCATGAGAACTGACATCTGTGCTTTCGTGGGTAATACACTCGCTGGTTGTCTGGAAGATCCTTGAACTGCTTGGTCTTCCAACTCTCTTTTACTGGGCCTTGATATACTACTGAGCATACGTCATTGGGATATCGAGGATCAGCAACTCTATTAAGTGTTACCATAGCAACAGCATACATACCAGCATAGCCATCACTACGGGCTTCGTGGTATAGGTTTTCAGTTAAACATTGGATTTCTTCTTGCGTCACACCTTCAACAATACTGGTAGCAAAAACATAGTCACCAGGCTCAACATTTTTATAGTTTACTATTTGTGTATCTGGTACAATACCAGTTGTATCTGCTTTTACTATAGGAGCAGGGTAAAATTGTAGTCCAACTAATACACAAAATCCCAAGACAGTGACGCCATTGAACAGATCTCCTACTATATCTCGTAACATGATTTCCCCCTTAACACACTATATACTGTAGTATTTAACATATTTGAGTTGGTTGTTCGCCAGTTGCCATGGTCATTTTCTTGATAATAACATCAACATCTGACTCTGTTAGAAAGCCTTTTACAGTATCACCTACTTCAGTAATACCAGGCATCTCTACCATGTCGTTATTTTTAAACACACCAATCTCATAAAGTCCTCTGTCACCACCGTAACTGCCTTCATTAGATACAACACTCAGTTTGTAGTCGTCTCCAAAGTAAACAAGTGCTTGTTTGCCTTTTGGAACTGCCATCTCTTGAAATTTAATGTTTTTTATGTTCATAATCCTTCTCGTTTCTTTGTTGTTGATTTGCCCTTCTTATAGCAAACATACGATTTTTTTCTCTCTGAATAGGATCCAAATGATCGAATCCTCTTAGACCATTCTCTTTCGCCCATGCGAAGATCATGTTCATGTCATGCTTTTTTGCCAATATTATCTCCTCTAACTAAAAAACCAAACTAAAAGAGCCCCAAAGAAAATCCATGGAGCAAACTGCCATCCAATTTTAATGGCACCAAATACAACGGCTAATACTATGCCAATTGTAAATCCCAACATAATTAATGGAACTAGAACGTCCCATGCTAAACCAAAATCACCACCCATTATAGGTTCTCCATACAAATTTCTTTCTGCGCTTCAATAGCATAAAGCGCATCGTTCAATCCCTTAAAGATCTTTTCACGAGCGAACTTGGCAACACCAGCATCGTAGTCACTAAGTGTCCATTCAACTTCACGTTCAGCAGTTTTATACATACTGCGAACAACTTCTTCTGTCTCGTTTAGAGACTCTAAATATGCTTTGTAATCCATTATGCGGCCACCTTAACTTTACCAATAATCATTGAATTGTGAATTTTTGTAATAGTACGACCAAATGGTGACGCACCCGCATTAGCAACTTCTACAGTCTTGCGGTTCATCTTAACAATGGTGCCTGTTTTAACAATTCCACCATATTCCCACTGGATCGTATCACCCTTTTTAAGGCCTGTTTTAGCCTTGTTACCAATGAATGTCATTTGACGCTTCCAACGGTCAGCAATAACATTCAAGTCTGCTTGGTTATCAATTTTTTTAAGTGCTTCGAGAACTGCTACAAGTTCTGGGCTAAATGTTGTATTCATTAGTAACTCCTGTTTTCTAACTATACCATTATTATCCGGTAAGACGCTTTGGTTGTCAAGCCTTTTCTTTCCATGTAGTTAACATTAATCTAACCTCGA
>Ga0181590_10003315_pt1 | contig 13449 bp, 12 predicted proteins | sample 071ome_34_FD_132446 | JGI IMG/M metagenome (GOLD analysis project Ga0181590, IMG submission 132446) | Coastal salt marsh microbial communities from the Groves Creek Marsh, Skidaway Island, Georgia - 071411BT metaG (megahit assembly) | ecosystem: Environmental > Aquatic > Marine > Intertidal... | reverse complement strand
TCCTTATTAGGAATTTTTGCTTTTTTTAGTTCATTCTTGAATCTTTCTAAAACATCAGTTTCGTGTGTATTTATGTCTAAGTGTTCTGGATACGTTAGTATATTTATATACCATTGATTAGTATATTTTTTTACAAAGTTAGGAAGTTGTAGTATATTAAACATGTTATTTTTATGTATAACACTGTTGATACTTAACTGGTAATTATTGCTTTTACACCAATCAAGAAAATTAAGAGTATCTTTCCATATGCTACCTTGCCTAACTTGTTCGTTAACATCTTTATACCCATCGATACTAACGATAAATTTAATATCCTTAAATTCTTTCCATGTTTCTAAACATAATCTATTTGGTATGATACTTGCATTTGTATTATAAATTAGTGTGCAATTTTTTGCATCTTTATGTAGGTTAAGAATATCAATATGTTTATTTGTTAGTAATGGTTCTCCACCAAGAAATAATATTTTTTCAACACTATTTGGAATTGATATTACATCGGATATGTGAATATAATTGTATTGTGCTTTTCCGTAGACGGTCTTTTCTTTGGTTATCCATTGTGTACTAAATTCTGAATTGCAACCATCGCAAGCCATGTTGCAGAGATTGTCTATACCAATCTCTAGATATTTTAATTCTACATTATCAGCGTTATATTGTTCATTAAATTCTTGTCTTAAACTTTTGTGACCAATACTTTCTTCGTAATAACACTTTTCACAACCACTTATTTTTTCGCCATTTATAGATAATTCTCTTAATTTATTGTATTCTGTGTTTTCTAAAACTTTGTCGAAGTCTCCGTCGAATCTAAATACTGAAAATTTAAAGCGACAGCATGGATAAACTCTATTACCGGGTCGAACATTAGTGTGCTTCCAAAAAGCAGAACATAGTGTTTTATTTGATTTCATAATATAAAAACATTGAACTAATTTTCTTTAATTAATTTATCTAGTTTTTTTCTAATTTTGTAGATTTTTTCTCTATGAAAATTAAATACATTTGGACGCAAGTCTCCTGCATTTTTTATCTTATGAGCTTGCTCTAAGTCTAAGATACATTTTTTTAAATCTTGTAACAAAGACATTCCGGTATTTTTTATTGTAATATCTTTAATTTTTTTTATCCTAAATTCATAAGTTTTTAAGCTTTTTGTAACTACTTGACTTTTCAATAAATCAAACATATACTATCCTAAATAACTAGATTTTAAGCAAACGTAGATATCTCCGTCATCTGGTTTATCACTAACTTCGGATATTGATCCTGATACTCCTAAGCTGCAGATTTGTATAGGCATTAGTGCAGGTACATTGAATGTGTGCCCTTCGTCTAACTCTGTTTCTAAGATTTCACCATTTTCTGTATTAACGTATCTAATTTTAAACTTTCCACTATTGACAAACAATGATTTATTTCTATGCTTATGGAAAAACAAATCTGTTCGTGCATTTAAATTTTCAAATACTAAAATTTTTCCAGTATAAGTTTCTTGATTTGCCCATAACAGCTCATAACCATAATCTGTTTTTTTTACGTTATTTTCCATTTGTTTCTAAAAGTTTTAATAATTTTATAACTGTTTCTAATTTTGCTTGATTAATTTTTGTATTTAAGGTATTACGTAAGCCTGGATGTAATGGTTTTGGCCAATATTTAAATGATACCCAAGCAAATCCGTTGTGTTCTTCATTTAATTGAGGTAAAAATTCATTATCAACTACACACAAATATGTATGAAATAAGAAATGATCATCTTTGCTAACAAAAGTTTCGAGAGGTATAGTTTTTTTAATATCAATAGGGCCTATTTCTTCTAGAATTTCCCGTTCTAATGCTTCCCAAGGAGTTTCGCTTTTTTCATTTGTTCCCCCAACTAACCCCCAAAGGTTTCCATTTTTACCTTTTGCTCGATGTAAAAATAAAAATTTTTGATTATTCCTTGCGTAGATTAATGCGCCACTACAAACTATTTCATGCATAAAATAGTTATCTTAAAATTGAACACTCCATGTACCATGTGGATACTCTCCAAAATACGATAAGATCCAATTATTATTTTGAAATTTGTATTGTATTCCTGTATTTAGATTAGTAGTGTAAATTATGCTTAGATCATGCTCGCTCGCATCAAACACAATATTCCAATTTGCACCATCCCATTCAATAATATCATTTGCATCTGCAACAAAATCTGTTCCGTTTGTATTTTTCCATGCATCAGCACCGTCTACATTATTATCTGCACCAATTGCAGATTCTAACAATAAAACACGTAAACCTACAAATTTTAAATTTGTAGGATTTGTTTTCGTTGGATCTATTATATAGTGTATTTTTGTATTACCTGAAATAATTGTATCAGTAGGTAATGTATCTATGTCAAACGAAATATTGAGACAATAATTGTCTAGAGGATTTATACTAACCGTACCTACAATATCATAATTTAGATCTTGCAGGTATAAATGTAATTCTGTAATACCAGAAACATATTTGTCAGGATATTTCAAGAAAAATTCATTCCATGTTACTGTACCTATGTGTTCTTTATAAATTAATTTAGCAGTATTATCAATCACAAAGAGGCCATAATTATCCACAGTTGTTGCAACTACACTATCCACATCTGGTTTTTCTCCTACCTTAGGCCCGTACTCATGAATCACATTACCATTTTCGTCTGTTACTGGTTTATGAGTGCTTGTTGATCTATATCTATTTTCAGAATATGCTAATAACTCAGGCATAGTTAAATTAAGATCAACATTGCCAGCCTGTTCGTTAAAAATACTTGTTATAATTGTGTGTATGATTCCTAATTTTTTAACTTTTGTCGGCAATGAAATGTAAATAGGAGTTGTGAACCCTAATGTTGCAATATCTATTTCTGTTTCAGTACTTGTACCTATACTTCTACTACTAAATGTAAGTTGGTCTAAATTTAAAACACTTAAACTTGTCCAATCTAACCAGTTATCGTTTGTTTGAATTTCTAAACTTGGATTAAAAAGCATGAGTATTTGCTCAATAATTTGTAATTTTTGATCAGTATTAGATGTCCATATATCTGCATTTAAAGATAAAGTATATGGACTAGGCATAACACGGTCTACTGTATAACTTTTACCTTTTGCTGACGTATAACTGTCAGTTTCTTGATCATACTCTCGTAATGTTACATTGCGACGACTTACAAATGTGCTATCAGATGTTCTAGACCTATCTACCTCTAAATTTGTAATATAAACACTAATTTTAGGGACTCCTATAATTTTTAATTCAGAATTGTCTTTTAAAATTGATCCAACTTGTCTACTTAAATCTCCATACACACAAGGAACATCTCTATACTCATTGTCAATATCTTTGACTTTAAAATTACTTAAGAGTCTTATGACTTGTGTAACATATTTTCTAATTTGACCGTCGTAAAAATGTTGCATAAAGATCCTTAAATATTATCTGTTTTTGCCCTTAATGCTTTGCTCAAACTTTGCCTTTCCGGAACAGTTTCATTATCTACAGTTGTAGTATTTGTGTTATTTACAAATGAGTATCTCAATGTTGCCCGATCATCTACGTTAGATAAGGTATGCCGTTGTATATCTTCCATTTTCTGCCATCTTCTTCCATCAAATCTAAAAAGTCTATTTGGTTTCATATCTGTTCTTAAAAAATAATCTCCTGGAGCACTACCTTCTGGAAATAACACCCCATGTCCAAATAGTTCTCCGTTTGGCGGCAGTCCATCTCCAATTATATACCCGTCATATCCTGATTTTGTAGGAGTTTGCATAACCCTATCAGCAAATTCGTTTACGGTGCTTGCATCTAATGTAGTAATATCAACAGTTACTATATCAACTGAACCATCTTCTCTATATGCAACTGTAAAAAAATGAGAAATATCATATCCGCTTAACGGAGCATCTTCTTCTGCTTGTGATATAATTGCAGCATTTACCTGCATATCTTTTTCATAAGTTGATAATAAATCTCGTAAACTACCAGCTGCCGGCACTTCTTCGTCCATTGGCAAATTCAAAATATCTTTAAATTCTTGACTATCTACTATCTGCTTACATTTCAACCTATATAAATGAGGATACCATGTTGGACTATATCCTTCTGAAGCTCTACTTACTTCTTCAACAACATAATAACTTTTCAAAGCTACATGAAGACTATTTGCAGCATATTCGTCTTTCATATGCGGTAATTCAAGGACATCTCCGCTCATTATTTTTCTACCTAGTGTTTTTACTGAGCTATTAATATGTATAGTCATAAAGAGTGTATCATTATTTAAAAACAACCCAAATTGGCTTAGATTAAAATCAATGTCTTGAACATTGTAAATTCCACGTATAGTGTAAATATTTTCATCATATTTCCTGTCTCTATTTTCTAAAAATAACAAATCTTGAATGTTAGTTTCAGCTATAACATCATAATGAGGAATATCTGCGGTTGCATCTTCAACAGTTGGATTTTTTGGTCCTAAATATTTGTGGATATTTACATCAGTGCCACCAACAGTAAACATTTCAAAAATTCTTGCATCTATAAAATTGTAATCATTACCTTTTGTAGGTTTGTATAAAGATATTCTAGGCATATTGTATTTATCGTCGATAAATACAATAGGAGACCTAAGAATATGACTGAATTAGCTACGTTAAGACAAGAAGTTTATGATTACATTCACAACATGTTAGGTGGTGGAATGGTAGATGTAGAGCTTGATCCTGTACATTATGAAACTGCATTAGACAAAGCATTATCAAGATATCGGCAGCGTAATGAAAATAGCACAGAAGAGAGTTATTTTTTTATGCCAACAATAGTAGATCAGAATACCTATACCCTTCCAAAAGAAATTTTAGAGGTAAGACGAATATTTAGACGTAGTATAGGCTCTCGAACAGGCGGAGGTGACGGTGGAAGCATATTTGAACCATTTAACCTAGCATACACTAACACCTACTTACTTGCTAGTTCTAATTTAGGCGGTTTAGCAACTTACGATTTTTTCAGTCAATTCCAAGAACTTGTAGGAAGGATGTTTGGATCTTTTATAGAATTTAATTGGAATAGGACAAGACATATATTGACCATATTACAACGTCCTAGAGCAGAAGAAACTCTGTTACTTGAATGCTATAACTATAGACCAGATGATCAGCTTTTAAGTGATTATATGGCTAGAGTATGGATTAGAGATTATGCTTTAGCAATTAGTAAAATGATGCTCGGAGAAGCAAGATCTAAATTTGCTACAATTGCAGGTCCCCAAGGCGGAGGACAACTTAATGGTGATGCATTAAAAAGCGAAGCGCAGGCAGAAATGGAAAAATTAGAACAAGAAATTTCTACAGCAGTTGCAGGCGGAACTGGATATGGATTTATTATAGGTTAAAAATCTGGAAGTAAATCTCCCTGCTTCCATTTTACTCCCTCTTTATACAAAATACGTTGACAATTAGCACAAATAGTTTTCAGATTGTTAATTTTGCAATTTGTTAAATTCCCGTCAATGTGATAAACATTAAATTGTTCGCTAAAGTTACTTTTAAAATTGCATTTTTCACAATAACTTTTTTTTATATATCCTGCTATCTTCCATAATGGAATTCCTACAGCCGTTTTATTAGATTTCAAGCAAACTTCACATTTTTTCCTATAATATATTTTATTATTTTTTTTATAATTTACGGCTGCCGCCCTCATTCCGCAGATACACAATGGTCTCATAAAATATTTAGCAACCTTTTTCCCCCTTTTTTTACAATTTCTTTGAATTTTTTTTTGACAAAAACAAATAAATACTTTTAGTAAAAAAAGTTATAAGCCAAAAAGGAGACAACAATGGCATTAGTATCACCAGGTGTAGAAGTTAGTGTAGTAGACGAGAGCTTTTATACCCCAGCAGATGGAGGAACGATTCCTTGTATTTTTATCGCTACAGCAGCAAATAAACCTAATGGTAGCGGAACAGGAATTGCAGCAGGAACCCTAGCTACAAACGCAGAAACGCCATATTTAATAACATCGCAACGAGATCTTGTAGATACTTTTGGAGATCCAATCTTTAAAGTTGATACAAGTAACAATCCAATTCATGGCGGAGAGTTGAACGAGTATGGATTAAATGCTGCATATTCTTATTTAGGCATTGCTAACAGAGCATATGTCCTGCGAGCTAATCTAGATTTATCACAATTAGAAGCATCAGCAACTGCTCCTGGAGCAGATCCTATTGACGGAGATTTTTGGTTAGATACAAGTATTTCTCGTTATGGCGTAGCAGAATGGAATGGTAGTAGTCTAATAACTGGAGGACAAATATTTGAATCTAAGGAAACAATTATAATTACAGACGAAACATTATTAGATGAGGCAGCTTCATTACAGACAAATGGATCTGATTTACCCGCTCCTAATAAAACAGTAGGGGGTGTAGGAAGCTATGCAGTTGTTGCAACTACTACTTTGCATAGAATTTATTATAGAAATAAAAGTGGTAATTGGGTATTAGTAGGTAGTGATGCTTGGATTAAAAGTTGGCCTGTAGTAACTGGTGATGTAGTTTACACAGCGAATCCAGCAAATGCTACAGAAGATTTAACAATTGCCGGCGGAACGGTGAGTATTCCAGCAGGCTCAGATTTAGACGCTGTAGTTCTTGCAATCAACACAGTTTTTGTAGCTGGAAATATTTTTGCAGCAAACGAAGATGGGAGACTTGCAATTTATTCAGATGGAACTGACGGTCTAGGAAATAACATTGATAGTGTTGCAATTACAGGAACAAATAATACATATGATATTATGGCTCAACTTGGAATAGGATCTAACCAGTCTGCAGTTTATTATGTTCCTAAATTAAATGTTTCGACTCACACGCAAATTCCTGAATTTAAAGCAACAGGATCAGAACCAAGACCAACAGGTAGCGTATGGTTAAAAACTACATTTCCAAATTTAGGTATGAATATTGTTGTTACAAAATACAACGAAGTTTTAGCAACATGGGAACCTGTAGATGTACCGATATATAAATCAAATGAAGAAGCACTTTATTCTTTAGATAGAACCGGCGGCGGTAAAAACCTACTAGCAGGCACAGTCTATGGACTAATTGATGTTGCCGGAGATTTAAGACCTACAGCAACTTTAAAACTTTTTTCAAGAAACGGAGTTGGTACAACTGCGATTACTGGCCAAAGAATCATTGCAGGATCTTTTACTACAGGCGGACCATTAACATTTGATTTGTCATCTACTGATGCTACAGTTGCAAACTTTTCAGTTCCTGTAACAGTTTCATTTACCCCACAAGGTCAAGAAAGTGATTCATTATTAATGGCAGGAGCTATTAATGATGCAAATGTGCCTAATGTGAGCGCAAGTGTAGACGATCAAAATAGATTAGTTGTTTTCCATTCGCAAGGAGGAGACATTAGAATAAACGACAATGACAATGCCTGGGCAGAAGCAGGATTTTCTGCTTATGTGGATAGTAATAATGGTACAGTAAATTTATATTTACAACAAGGTACCAGTGATCCTTCACGATTACAAGCGTCGTATTGGAAAACAATGAATTACACTGCTTCAGATGTCGAGCCAATTGGACCTACCGCAGATGGACAATTATGGTACAGTTCTATTGTAGATCAAGTAGATATTTTAATACACAATGGTGACGCATTTGTTGGTTATCAGTATGACGGAACGTCAGGTCTTTCTACTGTACCAAGTCCTTATTACTCTGCAGTAGCAGGAAGTAAAACAGATCCTGCAGGACCTATTGTAAGTGCAACCGTTCCATTGCTACAAACAGATCAAACAGAATTAGTTACAGGAGATCTATGGATTGATACATCAGTAATAGACGAATACTTAAAAATTTACAAGTATAATGGTTTAAGAACTGATTTACCTATAAAAAAACGATGGTTTGCTATCGATACTACGGATCAAACAACAGAGGATGGTGTACTTTTTGCAGATGCTCGTTTTAATACTGCAGGAGCCAACAGTGACAAGCCAGGTGATATTGAAGATTTGCTTTTATCAGATTATGTAGATCCTGACAGCCCAGATCCTGCACTTTATCCAAAAGGAATGCTATTAGTTAATCTTAGAAGAAGTGGATTTAATGTAAAACAATATGTAGAAAATGCAATAGATACTGCAGAAAAAAATATAAGATATGGCAACGAATCCATGTCAGCTTATGTAGAAGCAAGATGGCAAACAGAGTCAGGAAATAGACTAGACGGAGCTGGTACTTTTGGCAGACACGCTCAACGTAAAGTTGTAGTACAAAGATTGCAAGCAATGGTTAATAATAATGAGGAAATTAGAGACGACGAATCTAGGGTATTTAATTTAATGGCTTGTCCAGGGTATCCAGAATTACACAATGAATTAATAAACTTGAATTATGATAGAGGATTATCAGCATTTATAGTCGGTGATACACCATATAGACTACAACCAAATGGAACTGTTTTAAATAACTGGGGTACCAACGTAAATGTTGTTGCTGAAGACGGAATTGATGGAGTTGTTACAGCTGATCCATACATAGCAATGTATTATCCTTCTGGATATACAAGTGATAATTTTGGTAATAATGTAGTTGTCCCATCAAGTCATATGATGCTTAGGACACTTGCCCTAAGCGATCAGGTTTCATATCCATGGTTTGCTCCTGCCGGAGTAAGTAGAGGTAATATTACAAATGCATCATCTACAGGTTACATAACTGCTGAAGGTGAATTCAAACCAATAGCTCTTAACGAAGGATTAAGAGACACTCTGTATTCAAATAATATAAATCCGATTACATTTGTAACAGGAGCAGGACTAATGGCATACGGCCAAAAAACTAGACAGCTTACTGCAAGTGCATTAGACAGGATTAATGTTGTTCGTATGATAATATTTTTACGCAGACAGCTGAAAATTGCAACAAAGCCATATTTGTTTGAACCAAATGATGCTCAAACAAGAGACCAAGTTATAACAGGAGTTGAGGCTATTTTGCTAGATTTAGTTGCAACAAGAGCAATTTATGATTATATTGTAGTGTGCGATTCATCAAATAATACACCTGCAAGAATAGACAGAGGCGAACTTTATATTGATGTTGCTGTAGAACCGGTTAAATCAATAGAGTTTATTTATATACCATTAAGAATAAAAAATACCGGTGAAATATCTGGTTGAATTTAAAGGAGAAAAAAAATGGGAGTTGCAAGTTTAAATGGTATGACAGTGCCAATTGGAGATTCTGTCGGTACCCCGACAGATGCCGGCACTGGACTTTTAATGCCAAAATTACAATATAGATTTAGAGTGATTTTTACTTCGTTTGGTGCTACAGGCTCAGTAGAAAAGAAAAAGGAGGTTACCAAGCATGTAATAGATGTTACTCGACCTAACCTTAGCTTTGACCAAATTACTGTTGACGCATACAATTCTAGGATTTACTTAGCAGGTAAGCATAATTGGGAACCAATCACAATCAATTTCAGAGATGATGTAGAAAATAATGTACAGCAACTAATTGGTGAACAGTTAACAAAACAACTTGACTTTTTTGAGCAATCCTCTGCAGCATCAGGCGCAGATTATAAATTTAGGATGAAAGTACAAGCTTTAAATGGTGCTAATAACAAGGATTTCACTGATACCGGGGATAGTCCCAGCATTCTTGATGAATTCGATTTAATAGGTTGTTATGTTGAGAGTGTAAATTACAATTCATTTAATTATGCAGAGTCACAACCTGTTACAATAAGCATGACTGTAAGATATGATAATGTTATAGTAGCCGATGCTATTTCAGATAGCGGATTAACCACTACAGTAGCACGAACAGTAGGTGCTGCAATATCAGGCGTTGGTTCATAAGTAAAAGGATAAATATTGGATTTTTGGGCATACGCTGAAACACTATTTAATGGAATTACAAATCCTAAAGGTCACATGGGCGATTTTGCCCATGCTTCAAGGACATTTGTTAGGAATGATTTTAGATTATCACCTAAAGTTAAATTCCTATACCATGTATATTTCTCTTTTTCACCTGCCCTAGCTGCCGTTCTACCTACATGGGATAAAAAGCAGCACACTATAGAAGCTGGATTACTCGTTAAAAGCGCAGGATTGCCAACTTTTACTGCTAATGTTGAAACAAAGAAAAAGTATAATAGAACGAAGAATATTCAAACTGGTTTAACATATAATCCAATTACTATTACATTCCATGATGATAATCAAGGCATAATTGGAGGATTACTTGAAGCTTATTATAGATACTATTTTATGGATGGCAATTATGGGACATCGTCGTCGACTAAGGCTGCATACCAAAGAAATTATCAAGATAGTACATATAAAAATGCAAAACGTAATGCATGGGTATATGGGTTACATAGAGGAATAACAGACCCCTTTTTCAACAACATACAGATAAGTCAATTAACTAGGAAAACCTATACTACTTTTACACTAGTAAATCCTTTAATTACTGACTGGAATTATGGAGATGTTAATTCTAGCCCTGGAAGTGAGATTAATGAAAATTCTATTACTGTTGCCTATGAAAGTGTGTGGGTAGAAAGAGGAGCTGTAAGAGATGGTATAGCGCCAAAAGGTTTTGGAGATTTTGCACACTACGATTATATTGCTAGCCCTAACTCTATGCTAGGCGGCGGTACAGCTTCTTTAGGAGCTGTTCTTTCAGGAGGCGTTGATCTATTTAATTACGCTACAACAGGAATCGGATTTAATAATCCTATTGCTGCAACTGTAGCAGGAATAAATATAGTTAGAAATACAGCCAAATTGACAGTTGATGGTGTAATCGAAGAAGCAAAAGAATTAGCAACAAACGTTTTGGTAGATACTATAGAAGCCTCTGTGTCAGGAGTGCCAAATACAAGTTTTCCAACTTTTTAAGGATAAAAAATGCCGGCTTTGCCAAATACGCAGTTAAATTCGTCCCAAAAAGTTATACAATTTTTTGATAATTATTTTAACAAACGCTTAGAAGTGAACCAAAGCGACTATGACGCTACGGTTGGATTTTTTGAACAGAGAGGATTTGGCCTAACTGCAGCAAAGACTGTGAGTCAAGTTTTATTAGGGCAAGCTAAAAGTGAAAACATACCTATATTTCAACTATTAGATAAACTTGGTAGGTTATCTAACCCACAACTTACTAACGCCTTGACAAAAATTTTAAATAGTAGTAGAGATGCAACATCTCAATTAGGATTTAAATTTGTTTCCTCAACTAATTTATATGAGAGAAGAAATTTATATGATCCAGTTGTAGTTGTACAACCGATAGAAGTAATTAATGATGATAGCGAAACTGATTATATTCAACCAGGATATGTTGAAATAGGATATGTAGAATAATGGCAATAGTATTAAGATTAAATAAAAATTCTGCGTTGACATACGAAGAATTGGATGGCAATTTTGCAGATTTAGACAGTCGACTTACTCCAATAGAATCAAGAGTGGGTCCATGGAACGAAGCTTATAATTGGGGTAATCATGCGCTTGTTGGTTATTTAACATTTTATGAAGAATCTGACCCTGTTTTTACTGCCAGCGTTGCTTACAATATAACCCAACAAAATATAACGAATTGGGGACAGGCATTTAATTGGGGAGATCATGCTGCTGAAAATTATCTAAAAAATATATCTGCAGAAAGTTTAGGGTCTTTACAAGATGTAGATTTAACCGCTGCTCCTGATGTTGATGATATATTAAAATGGAACGGTACTGCTTGGGTTGCAGGAGATGGCACTGAATTTCCAGAAACAGATCCAGTATTTACAGCAAGCCCTGCAGCAGGTATAGGAAATACAGAAATTTCTAATTGGAATACAGCATACAGTTGGGGTGATCACAGTGCAGAAGGTTATTTGCGAGCTTCTAGTCCAGCTGCTTCTGTTACTAATGAAACAATAATAAATTGGAATACAGCATACAATTGGGGCAACCACGCTACTGCCGGATATTTAACTTCAGCTCCTGCTATAACAATATCAGATTCATCTCCGTTAACTCCTACTCAAGGGGATTTATGGTGGCAATCTGACACTGGTGTGTTAAAGATATACTATAATGATGGCACTAGTGTCCAATGGGTAGATGCTACTCCTGCCGCCGGTTACACTTTACCAGCAGCAAGCAATACTACACTTGGAGGCGTAACTGTAGATAATACCACAATTACTGCAACACTTGGTGAAATTTCAGCAGTAGGTATATCATCAAATAGTAGTTCAATTTTAATAGGCGATTTAACTCTTGGACTTAGTAGTTATACCAATACACTACACATAGATGGTACAGGATCTAATGCAAATTATATAGCAATAACAGGTCATTACATACCTACAACAAATGCTACTTGGGATATAGGCAACGCAGAATATAAAGTTCGAGATTTATATTTGTCGTCTGCATCTGATGAAAGACTAAAACACAATATAACACCTTTTTACAACGGTTTAGATTTTGTAAGAATGTTAAGACCAGTTGATTTTACTTGGAATTCAGACGTTCAAAATAAGGCTGGAAAAAGACAAACTGGTTTTATTGCCCAAGAAGTTGCGGCTGCTTTAAAAGTATCAGACTATAATTCATGGTTATTGCACGACGACCAGGGTATGTACCAAGGATTAGATCAAACACAATTAATACCTGCACTCGTTTCTGCAATAAAAGAATTAGACAGTAAAATAAGACAGCTAGAAAGATTAATAGAGGAATCAGCAAATGGCAATTAATTTTCCAAACACGCCTAGTATCAATGATACTGTAACTGTTGGAACAACAACATGGACATGGAATGGCTCGAGTTGGGTATCTAACGGAGAATCCTACTCCTTACCAACAGCAACAACAACAGACTTAGGTGGTGTTAAGATCGATGGCACAACTATTACAATAGATGGCAACGGTGTAATATCAAGTGCCGGTTCTGCTTATTCATTACCTACAGCAACAACAACAGACTTAGGTGGTGTTAAGATTGACGGCACAACTATTACAATTGACGTTGATGGTGTAATATCATCAACAGCAACTGGAGATGTATCAAAAGCAGCAAGCTCTACAGATAATGCAATTATTAGATTTGATGGCACAACTGGTGACACACTACAAAATTCATTGATTACAATTGATGATACTGGTGTTATTACAGCACCGTCAGTAGGCAGCATAATACCTTTTTACTTTGCAGATCAAGCAAGTTTTCCTGTTGCTGGTGCTGCTAATCATGGTGCTATAGCGCACAGTCATCAAGATCAAAGGATGTATTTTTCTCACAATAATTCTTGGGTAGGTATAGCAAATTACGGTGAACCTAATTATGCAAGATCAACAGCGGCT
>Ga0181590_10003313_pt1 | contig 13449 bp, 9 predicted proteins | sample 071ome_34_FD_132446 | JGI IMG/M metagenome (GOLD analysis project Ga0181590, IMG submission 132446) | Coastal salt marsh microbial communities from the Groves Creek Marsh, Skidaway Island, Georgia - 071411BT metaG (megahit assembly) | ecosystem: Environmental > Aquatic > Marine > Intertidal zone... | reverse complement strand
TTAAGGATCTTGGCGGTTTCGGCCATGAAGTGCACCCCGCAAAAGACAATGACTTCAGCCGAGGTCTCAGCAGCTGCGCGAGCCAGCCCCAAGGAATCGCCAACATAGTCAGCCAGGTCCTGGATGGCTGGTATTTGATAATTGTGGGCAAGGATCACTGCATTAAGCTCTTCCTTGAGTTGAAGGATTTCTCTGGAAAGCGGATCAAGCGGACGGTCACAGGTGACAGTCCGGGCCTGGTTTTCGGTTCCTTCTCTGAGTGAAATATGCACAGACGCCTCGTCCATGCGTGGATCATAAGTTTTTTGGCACAGCAGGGCAATCCACATTGTCTTCATGGTTTACCTTCAATCAACCAAGCCATGGTGAGCATAATGTGTTTTCCAAATCCGCCGCAGACAGCTAGTCTGACTTGTCGTCATGCACAAGCAGAAGGACCATTCTAGTGTGGCACTGACTCGCTTCAGCCATTGTGCCGGTTGAGCCGCGAAGTTGAGTCCGGAGGACCTCGCCCAGGTTCTGGGTGGATTGCCATCGATTGAGAATCCGAATGTGTTGGTAGGTAATCAGCATGCTGATGATGCTGCCGTTTATCAGCTTTCGGAGAATCTCGCTATCGTACAGACCGTCGATTTCTTCACGCCGGTGGTGGATGATCCGTACCAATTTGGAGCGATTGCAGCGGCTAATGCATTGAGTGATGTGTATGCCATGGGAGCTCATCCCATCATGGCTCTGAATATTGTAGCCTTCCCCAGGGATTCTGAAGATCTGCCCCTTAGCGTGCTCCGAGATATTTTGCGTGGTGGGAGTGACAAGGCCGCTGAAGCTGGCGTGGCGGTTGTGGGGGGACACAGCATTGATGATGCTGAACCCAAATATGGCATGTGCGTGACTGGCACCATTGAGCCTGGGCAACAGTGGACCAACCAGGGAGCTAAGGTGGGAGATTACCTGGTGCTGACCAAACCCCTAGGGGTGGGTATTATCACCACAGCCATGCGGCAGGGGCAATGTGCAGCACGCGTGGAACAAGCAGCTATTCGTTGCATGGCTGAGCTGAATCGAACGGCGGCTGGTGTGGCCAAAACTGTGGGCATTCATGCCTGTACCGATGTCACTGGGTTTGGTTTGCTCGGTCACTTGAAAGAAATGCTCAGCGACGGACTGCGGGCTGACATCCAGATATCCAGCATTCCGTTGCTCGATGGGGTGATGGAACTGTTGGAGGAAGGTTATGTGCCTGGAGGAACCCGTCGCAACCATGCTGCGGTGGCTCCTTCGGTTACCTACGGATCTTCGGTGAGCCCGTTGCAGGAGTTGCTGCTTTGTGATGCTCAGACTTCAGGGGGTCTTTTGATGGCTGTGTCTCCAGAGCGCCTGGAGGAGCTGATGAGTGGCTTGCAGCAGGCCGGGGTTCATGCCTCAAATATCGGCTGCTTCGCAGCCAGTGCAGCACCCATGATACAGGTGGTAACCTAGGCCAAGGCAACCTGCTTCGACCCATCCCATGATAACCAGATCAATAGGCACTCAGGTTTGCTTGTTCCCCAACGCCCCATCACTTCATGGCATCATGGCTCGTAGCGTTTGTTCCTTTTCAGGCCCCCAGTATCCACAATCCAGCTCGATGAAAACCGAAGTGTAGGGAAGGGTGAGATCTGTCTTGAGGATGAGCACCTTGAAGGATTTACCTGCTTCTCCCAGTTTCTCCATCAGAGTTGCGTGGGGTAGGTGTTGCGATGGGTGTTCGCTGAGTCGCTTTAGCAGAGCATCACGGATTGAGCCGATACCCGTGGCTTGGTCTTCGCCTAGATAGGAAAGCTCCGAGTCTAGATAAAAAATACCGCTGACATGTTCGACTTGTCCAAGCTCCATGCAGACCTGGTCGAGAACCTCTAAATGGCCAGAACCGGTTTCGATCATCTGGATGCCTGGGCTGGTCTGCAAAGGATAGGCCGAGTCGGCAACCATGATCCAGTTGCGATGTCCCATGAGAGACAACTGTTCGGATAATTGTTGTTGCCAGGTTACAGGCTGTGGCAATGAGCGGGATGACTGACATCCCATGCCAATGATAACCAAACTCAAAAGATAAGCGCATTGTAGGGTCTTCAATCGTCGAAGCGCTATGGAGCAAGGTAACGAGATCATGCTATCATCATACGGGTGATGGGAGTCTCAAGAAAGCAGGGAATCTCCACCTTGAAAGAAGACCGACATCAGCCTTGTCACCCGCATAAGTCTGGGTAGTCTATGAGTCCATGCCGCTCCTCCGCCAAATGCCTTCCCTGCATTGGCTACTGGCTTGCTCTGCTTTGGGCTGGCTGCCATGTGCTTTGATGCCTGCTGCCGAATTTGACCTGGCGCCCCACCATTTCACCTTGCCCGAAGGGTTCACCATTGAAAAGGTGGCAGCCACCCCTCTGGTCAACCGCCCGATCGTGGCTGATCTTGATGATCAGGGTTATCTGTATGTAGCTGATTCTTCGGGTTCCAATGACAAGGTGACAGAGCAGTTAAAAGAACGCCCACATCGTCTCGTGCGGCTGGGTGATTCTGACGGCGACGGGATCTATGATGAGCAGACAGTTTTCGCCGATGGACTCATGTTTCCAGAGGGGGTTCTCTGGCATCGTGGGGCTATTTATTGTTCAACCCCACCGGAAATCCTTCGCCTGGTCGATACCGATGCGGATGGGGTCGCTGACTTGCGAGAAGTCTGGATGGACGGCCAGACGCTTACTGGATGCGCCAATGACCTCCATGGTCCTTACCTAGGTAGAGATGGCTGGATCTATTGGGCCAAAGGCGCGTTTGCCGAACAGGAACATCGATTGTTTGATGGAAGTGTTGTGCGCGATCGCGCTGCCCACATTTTTCGCATGTTGCCTGATGGTCGTGAAAAGGACGTCCTGATAAGCGGGGGCATGGATAATCCGGTCGAAGTGGCCTTTAATGATGCTGGTGAGGCTTTTTTTACCACCACTTTTGTGTCACATCCTCGATCGGGTCAGAGAGACGGTCTGGTCCATGCCCTCTACCGAGGGGTCTATCCCAAGGAGCATGGGGTTTTGGATGGGCTTTCCCTTACCGGTCCCTATCTGGGAGCGATGACGCATCTAGGGCCAGCTGCCCCAAGTGGTTTGATGCACGCTGAGTCAGGGCTGCTGGATACCTCTTTTCGAGGTGATCTTTTCAGTACTCAATTCAACCTCAAGCGTATTCAACGCCACGAGTTGGTGGCTGAAAACGGCTCCTTTTCTACAATTGATTCTGATTTTCTCGTCTCCGATCATCACGACTTTCACCCTACTGACATCCTGGAGGATGGAGATGGCTCCTTATTGGTTCTGGATACGGGTGGATGGTACAAGCTCTGCTGCCCCACCTCGCAGCTTTACAAACCCGACATCTTGGGTGCCATCTACCGGGTGAGTTCAAAGGTTGGAGCCAAGCCAGCAGATCCATTCGGGAAGCAAATTGATTGGAAAGCCTTGCATGAGGTGACTCTGATTGACCGCCTCATTGACCCCAGAGCGCACGTTAGCAGGCGGGCGATGGATGAGTTGATTCTCAGGGGGGATGGAGTCATTCCTTTCCTGGCAGACCGTCTGAGTCAGGATCGCGTCTCCCTTAGATTGCGGCAAAAAGTTGCCTGGACGCTCTGCCAGCTGCATTCACCTGATGCGATGACACCACTACTTGGCCTGCTGGAAAATCCGGAGGCCGAACTCGCTTCTGTGGCCTTACATGCCCTTGGTCTCCATCGTGAAAGAAGGGCGACCAAGGGCATCCTTGCTTGCTTGCAGCATGAAAACCCTTTGGTTCGGCGTCGTGCCTGTGAGGCGGCTGGAAGGATTCCCGTGCAGGAGGCAATCCCCGACCTGCTTGAAATCGCTCCTTTGATGCAGGCACGCCCCTTGGAACATGCTTTGGTGCAGGCGCTGATCCAACTCGATGTCGATCCTGAAACCTTGTTGACTTGCCTCAAGGATGCTCAAAGGCCCCCCGAGTCTCGAAGGGTCGCCATGCTGGCCCTGAGCCAGTCAAAAACTCCCTCTGCTACCAAGGATTGGCTTGCCGATCTCCTTTTTTCATCCGAGCCCCTTTTGCAGGAGACGGCACGATGGATTTTGGGCGTTGATCCTAGTCTGGGTGAAGGTTTGCTCGAGATCCTACATGCCCATCTTCAGGCGATCAGTGATGATCACGGGCAGTGGTCTCCTGCGCATGCCCTATTACTTGATACCTGCAATAAGATGATCACCCAAGGTCCGGTGCAGGGGTTTATTGGGCAGTGGTTGCAGGACGATAAGCTCAACCCGCCCGGGCAACGTGCCTTGTTGAATTGTCTGGCTGCCAGCCAGCTAAGGAAGGCACCCCCGGAGTGGGTGGGAGCTTTGAACCACTTGCTTTCCAAGGATCAGCTTGACCCTGCCATTCGGCGCCTCTGTCTTTCTTGGATGCTGGAGAGTCGCGTGGACCTGTCATCCTACCCTGAAATGCAGGCTATGCTCAGCAAATTGCACGAGAGTTCGTCATTGGATGAAGACACCCGACTCACGCTCTTAGCCTTGAGCCTGGCAGATCACCTGCCTCTTTCGGAACAAACAATGCAATGGCTCCTGAGGGTCCACAAGGCATCGAACATACCCAACGCCCGAGCAAGGGTCATGGATATCTGGGAAGCATCCGAACTCGAGGAAGAGCAACTGGTACAAGTCCTGCCAATCATGTCTGAGGCCAACCCGCTTGAATTCCTACGCATGGTTCAGTGGTTTCATGGTGCGGAGAGCTTGACTTTAGGGCAGGCCTTGTTGGATTTGCTGGAACGGGCTACCGCCTCCTCAACCCTTCGCCCTGACTTATTGCTGCATGCTGTGAGTTCGTTTCCGGAATCCATTGTGGATCGGGCAAGAAGCTGGATTCAGGCCAGTCAAATGGATCTTGAGGGTCAGAGGCGTCGACTTGAAACCCTTATGGGTTCCTTGCCGGCAGGCGATGTGCGTCGAGGGCAGGCTGTGTTCAAGGCCGAGCTGGTTGCTTGTTCAAAATGCCATCAGATTGGTTATGTCGGAGGGCACGCAGGACCTGATCTTTCGCGTATTGGGGCTGTGCGCCAGCGGCTTGATCTACTTGAATCCATCCTTTATCCCAGCGCCAGCTTCGTGCGGAGTTATGAACCGGTTCAGATTGAACTGGAGAATGGGGAACAACTCAGTGGCATTCCTCATCAGGAGCCCAACAACGTCGTGCGAGTGGTGACCGGGGCTAACCAAGAGATACGTATCAACCAAGACCAGATTCATGACATGAGTCCTTCCTCTGTCTCGTTGATGCCATCAGGACTGGGGGATTTGCTTACCCAGCAGCAACTGGCAGACCTTCTGGTTTTTCTCGAATCCAGGAAATGACCCAGGTCCATCCCAAGATCAGGAAACCATTCGATGGATAAAGGGTCTGACCCAATCCAGGGGCAACCATTCATTCAAGGCGCTCAGATAGCCAAGAGCCATTAGGGCATTGAGCCCCAGCCAGCGCAGAATCTGCTGCCGGATTCGTCTTTGCCTTCGGTAGGGGAGTAGCAAAAAAAGATTGAGCAGGCCCCCGATCAAACTCGCAGCCAGACCCAGTTGCCAGGTTGCTTCGGTTGAACTCAGGACCACCGGGCCTAATGATCTGGATCCAGCGAGTGGAACGCCTAGGCCGCTGATGATCAGCCAACTGGCATTCAACCCAGTGATTGCCCATGGCTGCGAGAGCGCCATGTTTGGTGAATCATGGCATCCTAGTTGATGCTTATTTGCGGCTTCGCAGCAATTTGTTGGAGCGTTTTTGGGTTTCTTCTCCCAAGGATTGCTCCAGATCTCTCACCCCGGGAAGCGCGTTTTTCTCCTGACGGGCGATCATGGCAGCTTCTTCAGGTGTCTCAAGGACTGTAGCCCTGAGTAGGATGATCAGTTCAGTAGAACTGTTTTTCTTGGAATTGGATTTAAAGAGATTCCCTAGCACGGGGATATCTTTGAGTAGGGGAACACCCGAATTACCCCTTTCTTGAGATTGCTTGATGAAGCCTCCTAACATGATGGTGTCTCCATCTCGCACGGTCAGTGTGGAGGAGGCTGATCGCTGGTTGACGCGTGGCGCAGATTGTCGGTTGTCACCCGTGCTGACCTCTACGAGTCCCTTGTCGATATCGATATTCTGCATGATCTGCATCACGATGTAACCTTCTGGGGTAATGAAAGGCTGCACAGACAATTGAAGGCCTACTTGAATGAACTGGACATAAGATTGGGCAAAGCTTGAGAAGCCACCAAAGGACCCCCCTGATACGTAAGGAATCTGGTCGGCAAGGGTAAAAAACCCAGGGATACCGTGAGAGGTTTGGATCCGAGGGCGTTGCACTACCTGAGTGGTGGATTCAGTGGCGATGGCCTTTATCGCCATGGAAAGTGAATCACCTGCGATGCCCCCACCGCTGTATTTCATCAGGTAGTTGAAGCCTACATCACCCACCGAGTTGGGTGGATCGACGATCGCCGATCCATCGGCAGCAGTTTGAGCTATGGGGCCACCAAATTGCCAACGCTCACCGTTTCCACTGCTTTGGGTCAGGTTGACACCCGTGTTGCGATCATCCCCAATTTCAACTTCCAGCACGACCGCTTCAATCAAAACTTGGGCCAGGAGCACATCAACTTTGGAGACCATGTTGGTGATCATGGTCAGGTCCTGTTTGTTGGCAAAAATGAGCAGGGAATTGGAGCGTTCGTCTGGAACGATACGGGCGTTGGCTAGCAATTCAATTTCCTCTTCGCCATCAGCAGCTCGGTCGATAACCTGCCTGAGACGATCCTGAAAGCTACTGCGGTTACTGCTGACAGAGGCATTGTTACTGCTGCTGCGCACTGCCACGGGTGCCGAACTTTGATAAGGTCGATACCCCCCCCCATACATGGAACCTCGGCCAAAACTAGAGCTGGAGCCATAGCCGCCACGCATACCCATGCTCCCCATGCCGCCCATGCCCATACTCCCCATGCCGCCCATGCCCATGCCGCCCATACCCATGCCGCCCATGCCCATGCCACCCATACCCATGGTGTTGCTGGTATCACCCATGCCTCCAGTGGCGGCACCTCCCCCACTGATCAGTGCATTCATTGTGCCGTAAAGATCGGTGACCTTGCTGTATTTGATGGGAATGACTTCCAGGGAGTAATCCATGATTGGTTCGACATCGATATCCTTGATGACATCGAGCATTTGGCGGATGTTGACGGCGTAGTCGTGAAGGATCAGAACCTGGGTCGAGTCAATCGCAATCATACCATCAGGATTGGCACTCATTGGGCGCAGGATTTCAGCCACTTCCGAGGGAGTGGATGAGCTCAGCTTGATGGTGCGTGTTAAGAACACACCTGATTCCGGGATGTCGTCCTGATTCTCCGGAGTCACTTGAGGAGCATGCTGCATGGCTTCTTCCTTAGGCACAGCTTTGATGAATTTCTCGCCCATCGGAACGAGCACCACGTTGGCAAGAGCGAGGCTGGTGGTGATGGCTTCGATGGCTTCTTCGGTGGTCAGTTCCAGCCCTGCTGCGGTCACCAGGTTCACTGTTCCCGTGAGGTCGGGTGAGTATAGAACCATTTTGCCAGTCAACTCGCTGTAAAGAGTGAAAATGGGTTCGAAAGGCATGGCAGGAAAATTAAAAGAATGCAGATTTTCCTGCTCGTCTGAGTCTTCTTGGGCTTCTTCTGCTGCACCCTGACCCGCAGCAGCTGCCAGAAGACCTGCTACATCAGGGATACCGTTCTGAGATCCTGCCGCTGTGGTGTTACCAGTGGTCTGATTGGCCGTTGCCTCTGCGGATGAGGTGGAGGGGACTTTTGAAGCATTGCTGCCTCCCAGAGAGGGTAAGCGAGTGATTCGGTTGGTAGCATTGAGGGTCGAAAGGGTCTTGGGGGCACCCAGTGGCGTGAGAGCTCTGGGTTGACTTGCAGCTTGTTTGGCGTCTGATTCGGCGGCCTCATCCTGAGTTTCAGCCTGGGATTCTTCTGGTTCAGCGACAGCCTGAATCGATTCTGCCAGGGGCTGGATATCTCCCTGATAAGGGGGCTGCATAGCCGCTCGACGAAGTAAGGCCTCAAGTTGATGATCCAGCTCACCTGGGCTTTGGGCGGACAATCCCATCATGGCCGTCAGAATCAGGAACCACAGCCCCAAAGCAACCTGGCTGAGCAGATGGCATCGGTCAGTTAGATGGTGGGCGTTATTTTTTTTGTTTTTCATCAGGACGTATCTTGGGCTCAGGTGATCGGGACAGATTGCTTGCTGGCGTTCAATCATGCTTGTCGTTGTGGCTGAATGGCTTGCTGCTTAGCGAAAGGCGTATCATGCCTATCTCTTATTAGTGAAACACCTTATTCTTCAGTTGGTTGCTTTTGATAATTGGCAACCAGGGTCATGTTACAGATCAATTCTGAATTTTGAGGTGGCTTGGGTTTGAGATCCAGATCGTGAACTCGGATCATGGACTCACCACTCCCGATGGCAACCAGGAAGTCGACCAAGTTGGCATCTTCAGTTGTGACAGTCAGCCTGTAGGCCTTCTGATCAAAAAATACATTATTGGTGCTACGATCATTGGAAAGTTTCACCGGGCTGATATTAGGGGTGGGTAATTGGCTTTTCCGGGCCTGTTCCTGAATCATTCGAATCAGTTCATTGGCCTGTGAAGCACTGGGAACATTCGAACCAATACCCTCTAGTTCGATGAGTTTTCCTTTGAATTCGGTGGAGCGGCTGATGAGCCGATTGTAGCTGCTGATCTTGTCTCTGGCTTGGGTCATGCGGCCCTCTATGTCCCCCCAGTCTTTGAATCGGGGCCAAATGAATACCATGTTTAGGATGAGGAAGATCACCAGTCCCACCCCAACGACCAGTCGACGTTCCGAACTGGAGAGATTTTCAAAAGAGCTTTGCATTATTCAAATCCTGATCGTTTGAGTTCACAATTAAAACTCCATGTCGAGGAGGCGCCCGGATTGCGTCGCGAGGTAGCTCCAGCGGTGATGGATGGATCGCTGACTGATTCAAATAAGGCCTTACCATCTACCTGAGCATCAATAAGCGCCTCGTGGTAATCGGTGACTCGAGAGGTTTGATCTGAGGCAACGTTGCCTCGAAGTGTCAAAATTTTTCCCTGACGGAAATTATAAGATATCAGGCTCATTCCATCAGGCATGAGCTCAGAGATCACCCTGAGGGAGTCGAGAGCTGAATATTTTAGGTCGACTTGCTCCTGAAGGATGTTGACCTTGGCCTGCAGGGCCATGGTGTTTGTGTAAGCATTGGCGCGACTTCGCAGAGCTACCTGCAAATCCATGTTGCCGGTTTTTTTCCATTCAAGTGCTGCGAAATAAATGCCCACACCAAAGAGGTAAACCAGCCCGATGCCCTTGAGGCTGCTCCACCAAAGGCCATCAATATAGCGCTGGCGGTAGCCGCGATGGATGGAAGGAGGCATGAGGTTGATGCTGGACTGGCCAAGAATAGAGCGCTGGGCACCTCGCTGGGAAAGTTGATCTGGCTCTGGGGCGGTTTGCTGCTCAATACCATGGCTAGTCCATTGACTTGTGGCTTCCTGCCATGGTGTGGGGGGCTCGCCAGGTCCCTCGAAGATGACCTTCGGGGCTTCTTGCAACCAGCCTTCAAGTTCTCCAGTCCAGGCTGTGTGGTTGAGGTGAGCGATGAGTGCTTTGGCTCCTCGCTGATCAGAGGGGATATGAATGAGCCCCACTTCTCGAGCCCAACCTTGGATGTGCCAAGATATCATGCAATCAGCAGACGCTTCATTGCGTGGCAGCCATGCCACACGGATACAATCGCTCTTGGGTTTGAAATCAGCCAGCCCGTGCAGGGCCGCAAAAGAGATCCAGTCAGTCTGGTAACCCAAGGTATCGAGCTTGCTCAGAAGGGATTCTATGGCATGTGACTCGGCCAGGGCTAGTAGGACGGTTTGCTGATTGGGATCCGGGCATGGAAGCAGTTCGAAGGACCAGACGATTTGATGAACGGGAACTGGGCTGATTTTTTCTAACTGGAATTCCAGGATTTGCTTGATTTCATCATGGTCTTCGCAGGCAGGCAAGTGGAGCACTCGCAGATAAAGATGTTCGCTTGCAAGCCAGGTCAGGTTGAGTCGCTTGCTGAAAAATTGACGCCAAGCCTGTTCAACTTGCATGCTTGGCATCGGGGCATCTTCTCCATGCAGGGTCCTGGCCTTTTGCGATAATTGACGATCGCGAATGGCAAAGTGCCAAAGACAGGCAGCAAGGCTGGATTCATCCTTGAGTTCCACCAGGTTGCAGTCATTCCACTTAGGAAGCCTGGCTGATTTTTTTTTCCCAGCTTTAGCCATCTTATCAGCCTTCCTCAGCAAGTAGTTCCATGTGTTCCTCTGATTGGGTCACGCGCAGAACTTCTTCGATGGTTGTGATGCCGTTCTTGACCTTTTCCCAGCCATCCATTCGCAGGGTTCGCATGCCTTGCTCCATGGCTTTTTGGGCAATGGTTGATGCAGCCGATCGATTCAAGATCAGTGGACGCAGTGACTCAGTCAGAACAAGTAGCTCATAGATGGCGAGTCGACCCTGGTATCCTAGCTGGTGACAGGTTTCGCATCCTGCCCCGTGGTAGAAGGTTGTTTTGCCAATATCCTCTTCTGGAAACCCGATTTTGCGGAGGTAGGTCTCGTCTACTTTTTGTTCTGTCTTGCAATCCTTACAAATGGTACGCACCAGGCGCTGAGCCATCACCGCTTCAACTGATGAGGCTACCAAAAACGGCTCGATACCCATGTCAATGAGTCTGGTGAAGGCGCTGGGAGCATCGTTGGTGTGTAAGGTGCTGAACACCAAATGCCCAGTCAATGCGGCCCGAATAGCAATTTCTGCTGTTTCCAGATCTCGGATCTCACCGACCATGACGACGTTTGGATCTTGGCGCAGAATGTGCCTTAAGCCCATGGCAAAAGTCAGCCCAATGTCGGATTTGACTGGAATCTGATTGATGCCTTTGAGTTCGTATTCCACCGGATCTTCGATCGTGATGATACGCTTGGTAACCGAGTTGATTGTGCTCAAAAAAGCATACAGAGATGTGGATTTTCCCGATCCGGTTGGGCCAGTCACCAAAATGATGCCATGCGGCTTGACAATCAGCTCACGCAAAGCTGCCTCATGAGCTGGATCAAAGCCCAGCTTGTCGAGGCTGAGAAAGATTTTTCCTCGTGTCAGCAGACGGAGGGAAACGCTTTCTCCGTAAACTGTCGGGACTGTGGATACTCGGATATCAATTTCTTCCCCTTTGATGCGCACGTTGATGCGTCCATCCTGGGGAAGGCGTTTTTCAGCGATATCCATGCCACTCATGACTTTCACACGCGAGATCAAAGCAGATTGAAATCGCTTGAGCTGCGGTGGCATGGGGGCTTGGTGCAGGATTCCGTCGACGCGGTAGCGGATACGAAGTTCGTCCTCCGCAGGCTCGAAGTGAATGTCCGTGGCTCTGTCTTGAAAAGCTTCCCAGATAATCTGGTTCATGAACTTGATCACGCTGGCTTCCTGATCGCCTTCGGTGATCTCCTTGTCTTCGCTGACGATCAGCTCGATGGGTTCATCTTCCTCCAGCTCATCCAGTGTCTCAGCGCCCACGCCATAATATTTCTTCAAGGCCTTGTCGATCTCCGAGGCAGTGGCCAGGCCAAAATCCACAGGACCTGATGCCTCATACTGGACAGCGCTCTGCATGCCTGCTGCAAAAGGATCACTCACGGCCACCCTCAGCACGCTGTCTTCCTCCAGTGCAGGCATGATACCATACTGAAAGGCGACCTTTGTGGAGATGCGGGAGCGGATTTCCGGCCCAATACTCAGTGCTTGCAGATCAATGAAGGGCCACCCAAGAGCCTCAGCGAGCTGCTTGAGAAACTGTTCCTCCGAGAGACCCTTTTCGCGGGAAAAAAATGCCAGCATGGATTCCTGCGCACCTCCTTCGACAGCTGTTTTCCACTGCTGGGTCCAGGTCTCGAATTCGTCCCCTGAGGCAAGGTTAGCTCCCTGAAGGATATCTTTTATGGATAGGAATGCCGCCGCCATGAAGTTTCTTTATGACCCTACAAACGCCGCAAGTTACGAAAAGTTGCGACGAGGGTCAAAAGAATTGACAGAGGAAAGCCCTGCTGGAGGTCATAGGGCTTGCCTTCCACGCTGTCTGAGGGCTCAATATTGGCATCATGTCTTCGATGCGAGTGGGTACGGTAACGGTAATTGGTCGTGACAAGACTGGCGTCGTCGCGCGGGTCACACATTGTCTTTTCGAGCAAGGAGCCAACATCATGGCCCTCGAGGAACAGGTGACCCGAGGTCAATTCAGCATGACCCTCCAGGCCTCTTGGCCGGCCGCCAAGTGGAATCCACGGTCCATACAGACACGTCTTACTGCTTTGGCTAAAACCCTTGGGATGGAGATCGAGGTTAACTTCAACCCTTCCCACGGCCGTCAGCGCATGGCCGTTTTTGCTTCCCTTGAGCCTCATGCCCCCGAGGGACTGCTGGAAGCGGTGGCGGCTGGAACCCTCAAGGCAGACCCCGTGATCATGCTCTCCAACCACCGATCGCTCCAGAAAGTGGCGCGCAGTCATGGGGTCCCCTTCAAGCACATGGATTGGCATCGCAGGAAAGAGGCCGAAGAGCAGACCTTGCAACTGCTCAAGAAGCACCAGGTGGACTTTATCGTGCTGGCTCGATTCATGAAAATCCTTTCACCCAGCTTTGTCTGGCACTTCAAGCACCGTATCATCAATATCCACCCCTCATTACTTCCAAGTTTTCCCGGACCCAACGCCTATCGGCAGGCCTATGAACATGGGGTCAAGATTGCTGGTGTGACCGCTCATTTCGTGAACATGCATCTGGACGAAGGCCCTATCATCGCTCAGGAGTCCTTTCCCATCACCCCTAAGATGTCTTTGGCCGACGTGGTCAAGACAGGCCAAAAGAAGGAAACCAAGGCGCTGGTGCGGGCAGTACGTTTGTTTCTAACCAAACGGCTGGATGTTCATTGGGGCACGGTCAAGGAGGTCTGAAATGACCTGGAAACCCATCTTAGGTTGGATTTGGGCAATTGTCGGCAGGATCCTGCTTTATGGGACAGCCATGCTCATCATTGCGCTACTTCTGGTTCGTCAACAAATGGAGGAGCGAGGTCGTTTCCGGCAAGGGATGAGCCGAGGAGGTTGGAGGGGGGATCGTGAACCCGTCGAAAGGGTGATCCCTCCCATTAATCATGCCTATGATGAGTCCCTGAGAACCCAGCTAGATCATTACCCGCTCAAGGTATGTCTGGTGGATGGTCGAGATCTGGATGCTCTGGGTGGTG
>Ga0181590_10003307_pt1 | contig 13462 bp, 11 predicted proteins | sample 071ome_34_FD_132446 | JGI IMG/M metagenome (GOLD analysis project Ga0181590, IMG submission 132446) | Coastal salt marsh microbial communities from the Groves Creek Marsh, Skidaway Island, Georgia - 071411BT metaG (megahit assembly) | ecosystem: Environmental > Aquatic > Marine > Intertidal... | reverse complement strand
TGTCAAACCTTCTCGCACATCATCACCGGTTAATGATAGCTCCTTTTCTTTAAGTAAGTCATTTTGCCTGGCATAATTATTTATCACCCGCGTCAGTGCAGTTCTGAAACCAGATAGATGCGTGCCGCCCTCGATGTTATGAATAGAATTAGCATAAGCATAAAGTTGATCGGAAAAGGAGTCGTTGTATGTGAATGCAACTTCTGCAACAATGTTGCCATTACCTGTCTCCGCTGCGGCTTCCCCAGTGAAGTAAATTGGTTCCTGGATCAGGCATGTTTTATTTTGGTTTAAATAACTGACATACTCACTGATACCATTTTCAAACAGAAACTCTTCTTTTTGATTGTTTTTGTCTTCCTGTAAGGAAATTTTTACCCCTGGATTTAGGAACGCTAATTCTCTAAGCCTCTTAGCAAGTAAATCAAATTTGAATTCACGTGTTTCAGTAAAAATCTCGTCGTCAGGCATAAAAGTTATTTTAGTACCTGTTGTATCACTATCTCCCGCTACTCTTAGTTTTTCAGTGGTTATACCCCGCGAAAACTCCATTTGATGCACTTTACCTTCTCTTCTTACCTCTGCAATAAACCAAACCGATACTGCATTCACGCACTTAGCTCCTACTCCGTGCAAGCCGCCTGAAACCTGGTAGGCACCTTTTCCAAATTTACCTCCTGCATGCAGGTTTGTAAGTACCAACTCAAGTGCTGGCATATCGTACTTAGGATGCATATCAACTGGAATACCTCTTCCATCGTCCTGAATCGAACATGATCCATCTGCATTGAGTTGTACCTTTATCTCGCTGCAATGACCAGCAAGTGCTTCGTCTATTGAGTTATCGACTATTTCAAAAACGCAATGATGGAGGCCCCGTTCATTTGTATCCCCAATGTACATATCGGGCCTTTTTCGAACTCCTTCTAAGCCCTCAAGCTTTTGAATCATTGAGGAATCATAATTTTCTTCGTTATCTTGACTATCAGTTGACATAGGTGATTGGGATGGAGTTGATATAAGTAATGCTTATGTTTAAATTTAAATCTTAGATCCTTTCAATCGATCTTCGGAGGTGCTTGTACATTGCATAATTTTGAGTGTTCGCACCAACTTGGTCAAGAGGAGACTCAGGATAAATTAGTTATTTTATTCACAATTTATAACCCCAATCAATCTCAGGCTACCTTTTACTTAAATAGCTATATTATATGGTTTTATGCTAATATTAAAGAGACGGTTTGCATTTCTTTTTTAATGAAGATCACCAAAAGAGAGGATATAGAGATTTATCGGAGCATATTATCGGCAAAATAAAGATGCGTAATCCAATTTTCCATACCGTTCGTTGTTTTAAAATATTCGTATGTTTTCCTGGAATTACTATTAATATGAGTAATAATAACCTAGAGCGTAAAATCCCAATAAAAACATACCAAAGCAATGGTACCGGTGAAGTAAATTAGGTTTAAGAATATTCCAATTTTGGCAAAATCAGTAAATTTATATCCACCAACAGAATAAACAAAAGTGTTCGTCTGATAGCCAATTGGGGTTATAAAGCTAGCAGAAGCTGCTATACATGTAGTCAGCAGAAACGCTCTCGCATCCACTGCTGTAAGTCCTATCTGGCTTGCAATTTCTAAGGATATCGGAGCCATGATTACAATGGTCGCCGCATTAGAAAGTAGCTCAGTTAAAATAGATGTTATCAAATACAGCACAATTAATGTAAGGATAACTTGTGTAGGGCCATCCATGCCACCTGCTGTTATTTGACTAACGGAGGAAGCAATCATGCGAGACCCCCCCGAAAACTCCATTACCATACCAAGTGCAAGCATCCCATAGATTAGCACTAAAATATTCCACTCTACCGACTCATATGCTTCACGAGGCTTTATGCATCCAGTAACAAAAAGTAGAGCAACCCCGAGAAGTGAGGCCACCGAAATAGGTAACCATCTCAAAGCAGCTGTCAATATAACCATAAACAGTACGCCTAGCGCGATAGGTGCCTTATTTCTAAAGTTCTCCATCGGAACCATAGCTTGGTCCAAAAGAATGGTTTCTTCGGATTCCCTAAGTTTCTCAATATCATTTCTTGTCCCCATCAGTAAAATCGTATCACTTGCATGCAGCCTGATCTGATCCAACTGTGAATTTAAATTTTTGCCTTTCCTGTGAAGTGCCAAAGTGGCCAAGTTATATCTACTTAGAAAATTTGCTTCCCTTATTGTTTTTGAAATTAAGGGTGACGATGGGCCTATGACTGCTTCGACCATCAAGGATTCTTCCGACGAAATTTGTTCTAGACCATACTTAGTTTCATCAACTAAATCCAGCCCGTCGATTTCCTTTGTTTCTATTATTCCTTGTGGTTTACAGGATAGAATTAGTTTATCACCAGCAATCAGATTAGTGGTTTTTGCCGCACTTCCCAAGGAGTTACCCTGTCTAATAACATCAAGAATTCTTGTTCCGGACATTTTTGCAATGTCACTCTCAAAAGCTATTCGACCAATGAGTGGGGACGATTTTAGCACTACCGCCTCGGTCAAGAATTGCTTCTGCTCAATTTCTGATAAAATGCTCGTGAGTCCCTCACGATCAGGAAGAAGCCGCTTAGAAAACAGAGTCAAAAAACCGAGTGATATCAGAAGTAAGGGTAAGCCGAGTTTGCTCAACTCAAACATCCCGATCGGCTCCAAATTAGGATAAACATCTGTCGAAGTAATTATTCCATTGGCTAAAATATTTGTGCTTGTACCTACGAGGGTACAGCAACCTCCGAAAATTGAAGCATAAGAAACTGGAATGAGCAATTTGGATGAGGATACGCCTAGCTGCCTCGACAGAGTGAAAATTACGGGCAACAAGACAACCACCACAGGGGTATTATTTACGAATGCTGAAACAAGTGCTACAAGTCCGAGTAAAAGCAGCATGAATTTACTGTAGCCAAATTTACAAAAAAAACCTAACAGCTTGGATATTTGTTCAATAACTCTACAGCGATTTAAAGCTGCACTTATGACAAACATGGCTGCTATGGTAAGAGGTGCTTCGGAGGAAAAAACTTGTAAGATTTGGCTATAATCGGGCCATGCACTAAAAAATCCGAAACAAGATATTAAAAGAATAATCGTCAGCAAAGCTAGGGCAGTTACATCCACACTTATTTTTTCCAAGAAAAAGGACAGCAGTGCACAACCCAATAATATAAAACTTACTACCGCCTCAATTTCCATTTCCTATTTGTTGTACAGCCCATCATTTAATATCTATTTAAATTACTTTAAGCATATCAAGAGTCCTTTTATTGTCCATTCGTAAGCATTTCCACTGAAGCACACATTAAATGAAATTAATCCGACGCCCAAGACGACTCCGTGAACTTAGCTTAGCAAAAGCAATGATCAGGGAGTGTTCACTTCATAAAAAAGATTTCATACTGCCAGTTTTTGTCAGCGATCATTGTGAAACCAAGGAGCCCATAGAGTCCATGCCTGAGGTTTATAGATGGTCTGTAGATGCCATTGTTGCTCAAGTAGCTCACTGGAAAGCAATTGGTCTTAATGCATTTGCCTTATTTCCATGTGTCATGCCCGAGAAAAAGTGCTCCACAGGGAAAGAGGCTATTAACCCCAACTCCATTTCTTTTCAAGCTGCCAAGAAAATCAAGGAGCGCCATAAAGACACTTTATTGATAGCAGATATCGCTTTGGATCCATTTACTGATCATGGTCATGACGGGATCTTGGACTCTTCAGGTAAAGTTGATAATGACTTGACCGTAGAAATCCTATGTAAGTCTGCCGTAATTGCCGCTCAATCGGGCTTTGATGTTGTTGCTCCTTCCGACATGATGGATGGAAGAGTGGGTGAAATTAGAAAATCGCTTGATGAGGCTGGATTTGAGCATGTAGCCATTCTAGCTTATTCCGCAAAATTTTGCTCAGCTTATTACGGCCCGTTTCGTGACGCGATTTCATCTTCACAAAAAGAGCCCATTGATAAGTCTGGCTATCAACTCGATCCGGCAAATCATCGCGAAGCACTCCTTGAATTAAAGTTAGATGAACAAGAGGGTGCTGATATTCTTATGGTAAAACCTGCTGAGCCATATTTAGACATAATCAAATCTGCAAAAGAAAACTCATCTCTACCAGTCGCAGCGTATCAAGTATCTGGTGAGTATTCGCGAATTTGGGCAGCTAGCAAATTAGGTTGGCTGGATTTAGATAGATGTGCAGAGGAATCATTAATTAGTATCAAAAGGGCTGGTGCTGATATGATTTTAACCTATTTTGCTGAAAGGATTGTGGCTAGAATTTAGCGTTCCTCATCCGGAGCTCCACCTTCATAAGGGGTCGCCTCCTCTTCCTTTTCTTCTTCCTCATCCCACTTCAAGTCTTCGTCCGGCAATAACTTTTCTTCCTTATCAGAGACTTCCACCAAGTCTGCTTCTAAATCTGAGTAATCATCTTCGTCATCTTCGTCTTTATCGTCACCCTCCAAATCTGCATCGATCGCAAAGCCATCAGGAACAAATTCTAAAATGGCAATAAGTTCATCACTAAAATGGCTTCTTCTTCCTTCCAGAAAGTCATTGTTATGTTTTTCGGATAACACTTCCTCCATTTCTTCTTGCGTGTATGGTTCGGCAAATTCTATCAATTCATTGAGCATTGTTACTCTGATTTGCGAAACATGATTCAGGAAATCTGCATAGGGTCCTTTTTCTTCATCCAAAACATCAGGCAAAGCAAAAAGCATATCTTCGGCTTTTAATAGCGAATCCCTAACTCGAACTAATTTGATTTTTCCCCCCTTAACTTCTTCTTTGATCTCAAAAGTGAAAAACGCATCGTCGACAATCTGCGAATCCAACCCAAACTCACTCATTGAATCAAGTAATTCATTGATATGCAGAAATTGCTTTGGGTCTATTATACCCAAATCATCTGCATCCCAATTTTCTTTATCGCTAATCTCGTCTACCCACCAATTTTCATCATCAGATAAACGCACTACACACCACTCCAAACTAGGTCCTGTTTTTTTTGTCATTGGATTGCCTTAAGATTCAATTCTTTTTGAATGTCAACAAACTTGTTATCATATCTTTGAATTTCTACAAAATTATCTCCAATAGTTCTAATACTTTCCTTAAATGAGTGACCTCTACAAAATGCTAATCAGGCCTTTATTTTTTAAAATGGAGGCAGAAACAGCTCATGAAATTGTTTGTGGAGTTTTATCCTGCGCGGACAATATTCCTGTTTTAAAAAAAATTACCGAAAGTTTACTGCGTTCCCCGAAAGATGAGAAAACTGTGTTTGGTATTAAATTCCCCAATGCTTTGGGTTTGGCTGCCGGTTTTGATAAAAATGCCTTGTTCCCAAATATATCAAGTGCACTAGGCTTTGGACATATAGAAGTTGGGACGGTAACCCCTAAACCTCAGCCAGGTAATCCTAAGCCCAGGTTGTTCAGGGTTATTGCAGAAGGTTCTGTAATTAATCGCATGGGTTTCAATAATGATGGTGCTGAAGCTATGAGCAGAAGATTGGAAAAAAACTATCCGAAGCTGAACCGGATGTCGCCTTTAGGAATTAATATCGGTAAAGCTAAATCCACGCCCCTGGAAGAAACTTTGAGGGATTATTTGCTATGCATAGACTTGCTTTATAAATCTGCTGATTATTTTACAATTAATATCAGCTCCCCCAATACACCAGGTTTACGAGATTTACATAAAGAAGAGTTTCTTGATCCCTTACTAAGAGGTATAAACGAAAGACTGGAACAGATTGCCGCTAATAGTTTTCAAAAGAAAATCCCCTATTTATTGAAGATATCCCCAGATGAAGACTTCTCCTCTATCGAGAAAATTATAGAAATTGCAGTCCGCCATAATGTTAGCGGGATTATAGCAACAAATACTACAATCACACGGCCAAGCAATATTACCCAGACTGAAAATGGGGGCCTTAGCGGTAAAGCAATCGAAGAAAAGTCTCTGGGTGTCATAAAGTTCATCGCCAAACTTACGAATAATAAGCTACCTATCATTGGGGTAGGTGGCATATCAGATGGGAATTCTGCTTCCAAAAAGCTTGATGCTGGTGCAAGCCTTCTACAACTCTATTCAGGCTTAGTTTTTGAGGGCCCTCTTTTACCCAAAAAAGTACTCGCAGAACTATATCAAAGAAAGGTATGGTTAGCATAATTTATTGAGCCAAACGAGTGATTTTGATAAATTCTTAAAATATGAAAAAACTTATCCTAGCCATATTGTTTACCTCTATTCTCAGTGGTGGATTAAGTTTTTTAATTCTATTTGAAGGGGATGTAAAGCAGGTCTCTAAATGGTGGAAACAATCCTCAGTTAATAGCCCATCGCTGCCATTTAGTCCCTACAAGACGCGCCGAGAGGACTCGTCGTTACTCGAAATGCACAGTGCAAACAAAATTATTCTCCAAGATGAAAGGCTGTTTTGGGGCGGTAGCGGAGCAATCGCAATAGCAGAGACAACACGAAAGGGTGAGCTAGTAAAAATAATTATCAGCAAAGGAGGTTCTGGCTATTCTAACACTGTAAAAGCTGAAGTAATTGGAGCGCATGCAAACAAGTTTGAACTGGGAAATGTACAAATAGATAACGGAACTGTAGTAAGTATAGACATTATAAAAGCACATAAATGGACTCAAGTGCCCTTAGCTTTCATCAAAGATGAAGAGCAGCCCTTCAGTGGCACAATAGAAACAAGGTTTCCATCTGGTCAAATTATAGAAGAAACTAACTATCTGTCTGGTAAAATTCATGGAAAAAGTAAACGGTACGATAGAACAGGAATCCCAATAGCAGACAAAGATTATTTACACGGTCAAAAACACGGAACGCATATATACTGGTATCCAGATCCAATAGAACCTTCAGATTACAAACCTGTTAGAAGTAAAAATGGAGATATGCTTTCCACCCTCTGGATAAATCTACATGCACAAGCTAAAGAAAAATTTGGCAGAGAGTATGGTTCGCACAAGTCTAACCAATGGGTGGTAAATAATTACAAACTTAAAGGAGGCTCTTTCCAAGTTAAGTTGCTAGAACATTGGAAATATAATTTAAAAGAGGGATTGTTTGAGGGTTTTGATGAGTTCTCCAACAAAACATTTAAAGATGAATACAAAAATGGTATGCGAATAAAACACCAAATTTTCGATAAGCAAAAATAACTGGTGCTCAAGGGGGGACTCGAACCCCCACACCTTTCGGCACTAGATCCTTAGTCTAGCGCGTCTACCAATTCCGCCACCTGAGCAATACAATGATTTGATATTCAAAATTAGAATCATTACAATATTTAAATCGAAATGATAGACGATTCAGAAAAAGAAATAAATTCCTTAAATAATTTTGAGTTTAAACCTGCATGGGAAAACGCAAGAGAAGTCAACAAACCTGTTCAAAATAAAAAAAATGCAAAAGAATCAAAAAAGCGTTCACCTAGACTGCCACATAAACAAAGAATAGATGACTATAAAATCAGTCCATTTCTCAAGCAGCATATCATTGACGCCATTAAAGGTAAATTAAAGAAGGACGGTATTACTAGATCAATCAACTCAATTTCGAAAGAAATCGAGAACAAGAATTTATACGAAGTCACGATTCAATCATTAGATAAAAAAAGAAATTTTTTTAAACTTAAGGATGAAGATGCGTATTCATTCGATGAGCATCATGTTGTCAATGAATTATTGTATCATAAGAACTTGGTGAAAATAGATATTGTCGAAAAAGTAAAAATTAGTAAAGAACTCAAAAATGTACTGTTATGTAATAGAACTAACGCTGTATTTCCACCGACAAGTCACAATTTATTTCATAATGCGATAGACTACCACTTAATTAAAAACAAAATCGATGGAAACAGAGAAAGATACATTAAATCGTTATCAATAAGTAGTGAAAGTGAACATATAGACAAATTACACAGGGGTGAAATAAATGTATGTGTATTTTACTTACCTAACAAAAAGAAATTTTCTTCAATAACTGCAATAACAAAAGAGATCAAAGAAAACCAAAATCAGCAATTCTTTATAGAAACTGCAGCTGCTAAAATTGGAGTAAAAGAAATTTTTGAAAACGATGTATTTAAACAAATTCAATCTCAAATAAAAGCAGATCGTAAAAAAATAAGAAAAGAAATTGAATTGAATATCTTACGAGTTTTAAAAAAATCTAAATATCATATAATTACAGTTAACAATCAAAATTTTGTATCTGCATATCATCCAACTGTAAATTCTACAAAAGAATTAAATAACCAATCAAAGAAAATCATCGATTTGATTACAAATTATAAGAAAACTAGCATAAAAGCAATGATAAGCGACAGTGAAGAACTTAGTATATCTAAACTTAATATAATGAAAGAAATAAAATGGTTAATACAAATTGGGATAGTTAGATTATATGAGTCTGGTCAAGTTGAACTTATTAATTACGATAAAAAGTAATTTTTCTTTCAGATTTTTTTACTATTGCAATTTTTAGAGTAAACTGTGGTATATCCATTACTAAATTGTTTGGAGTCCATTCCGATAATATAAGACTATGATCATCAATCTGCTCGTGTATGTGATTATAAAAAAATTCTACCGGGTCGTCCATATAGTAATAGTCTACATGGAATATCTTCTTACTTCCTTTGTTCAGGGAATATTTTAAGAAAGAGTTGCTCGCTATATCTTCAATTCCATATAAGTTAGCAATACACTTACAAAAGTAAGTTTTGCCCGATCCCAACAAACCTTCAAGCCTTATACAGTATGGTGTTTCATTCTGAAAAAGTCTTGATTTGACGAGATGTTTAGACTCAACTTCATTTTTTACTGTTAGTTCCCAAAGAAGTTCCTTACTCATTTTCCAAAGTATATTAAGAAAAGCATACAAATATTAAAGCAGCAGTGAATTAATATAGGGTAAAATAATTTACCATACAATTCATAGATAAGAGTCAATACTAAGGATAGTGAAAAGAGCAATGTAAAGGCTAAGATATTTTCATGAATTAGGGAAAATATTACACTACTAAATATTAGACTGACAAACCATGGAAAATATGATTTCAGGGCAGCATAGAACAAGCCTCGAAATACAACTTCTTCTATTATTGGTGCCAAAAGTATAATCACAATGCCATCTCTGCTCATAATTTCAAAAAAGTTGTCTCTTAAATCTTTTACCTGCTGTTGCTCTGTAAATTCAGGTAATAATAATTTGGAAGCGATAGATATAAAAAAAATAATTGGTACAAACAAAATACAATAAATAACAACATTAAAAAATTCTTTCTTTTTAAAAAAGAATTTGTATTTCATTGGTGCCATTACTAGATAGATTAGACATAAGAATATTGAAAGGTGCCCAAGGAAACTAAATAGAAAAGGCGAAAATATCGCAATAAACCAAAAGATTGGGTTTTCTACGAGTCTGACTTTAATCACTTTTCATAGATCAATTTTCCTCTTGCAACTGTTTTCAAGATTTCCCCTTTAAACTGTTGTTTATCATAGGGTAAATTTACACTACCCCTAACATCTATTTTTCTTTCAATTATTGTTTCTCCTTTTGGATTAAAAATGAAAAAATTTGCAAGTTTGTTGTTTTCAAAGCTCTCTGGCTCTAAATTTAAAATCTGAGCTGGTTTTTTACTCATGATTCTTGATATAAGAGTTAACTTTTCTTCTATAGTGTTTGTTTCTAGCTTTGAAAAAATTTGAAGGAACGCATTTTCTAATCCAAGCGTTCCTGACGGAGCTATATCAAATTCCTTACTTTTATCATCAAAGCTTAACGATTGATGACCAGTACCTACCGCATCTATTATACCGTTTCTAACTGCATCCATTAAAGCTGCTTGATCTTCAGATTCACGAAATGGAGGCAGAGGTTTTGACAATGGATCGAAATTTTCAATTTGTTTTTCAATACAGTACAAGTGGTTTGCTGTTGTATCGCATGTTATTTGAACTCCTTCTTCCTTTGCTTTACCTATTAGCCCAATGGAGCCTTTTGATGTTATCGATGATAAATGTATTTTAGTTTCACTATATTTCGATATCAATATGGATCTTGCTACAAATAATTCCTCTGCAATCCTGGGAAAACCTTTAAGTCCCATTTTTAAGGACAAAAGGCTTTCGTGTGCACTTGCATCTGGTGACAGCGAATAGTCTCTGGGAAGTTCAATAATGGGTAAATTAAACATAGAAGCATATTCTGCCGCTTTGCTGAATATCTGACTGTTTTGAGTACAATTCGGACAATCAGTAACAGCTATAATTCCGGTTTCTTTAAGAGATCCAATCGGGGCAAGTCTATTACCTTCAGCCCCCAATGTTAAACAGCCGGTTAAATGAATATTTACATGGCTCTCATTAATTATACTTTCTTTTGTATATTGCAGTGTCTCAGGGTTATCAGCCATTGATGATAATTTAGGCATTGCAAGAATAGAGGTAAAACCACCAGCACTGGCTTTGTTACTTATAAGGTCGACACCGCCCTGAAAACTAACTCCAGACTGATTTAAGTGACACCTCAGGTCAAATAAACCTGGAATAATGTAGTGTCCCTCTGCTTCAATAATTTCAGTGGTTGAATCAATCTTGGTTGGATCAATATATTTTCCATTCATTAGAAGCAGATCCCGCCTCTGGGCTTTCTCGCTTTCAGGGTCAATTACCGTACCTCCCTTTATTAAGATTTTATTCATTCTATCAGTTTTAAGAACAGTATCTATGCAGAATGGCCATTCGGACATTAACTCCATTAGTTACTTGGCTAAGAATTAATGATTGATCATTATCTGCAAGGGTAGAATCTATCTCTACACCTCTGTTTATGGGCCCAGGATGTAAAATTAGGCAATTTTTACTTGGTTTGCATCCTCCGTTCTTCAAGCCAAACATTTTTGAATATTCCTCAAGAGAAGGAAAGTGGGTTTGGGTTTGTCTTTCATGTTGTATTCGTAACAGCATGATCGCATCAGCACCCTCTATTGCCGTGTTTAAATCATATGTCACATGTAAGCCAAAATCCTGAAATAGTTTGGGCACAAGCGTTGAAGGTCCAGATAGTGTAACTCTAGCTCCCATTTTTAATAATCCCCATATGTTCGATCTTGCAACTCTGCTAAACAAGATATCTCCCAATATAGTAATTTTTTTCCCATTAAGATTTCCTAGTTTTTCTCGGAGAGTAAATAAATCCAGAAGCGCTTGACTTGGGTGTTCGTGTGCACCATCGCCTGCATTAATAACTGGTACACTTATAATATTTGAGAGATACTGAGCAGAACCGGGAGAGGAGTGCCTCAAAACGATTGCATCAGCACCTAAAGCTTGAATATTTTTTGCGGTATCTCTTAAGGATTCACCTTTTGTGAGACTACTTGATTTTTCTGCAATTGAAATAACATCTGCATCCAAGCTTTTGGCTGCAATCTCAAACGCTATTCGAGTTCTAGTGCTCGGTTCTAAAAATAAATTTACAATACGTTTGCCTCTTAAGGATGCGTTTACTTTTTTACCAGAATTTGTACGCTCTTTTATTTCCTGAGCAAAATCCAATAAGCTATTAATTTCTTGAATAGCAAGATGTTGAATACCAAGAAAGGATTTTTTCTTTTCTACCATAAAAGCTTCTGGTCTACTGCGTAACTATTGGGCTGCTCTGACGATGCAGGAATGTGGGTAGGTGAATTACCTGTTTTCTCTGTTATATGTTTTTCTTTTTTTGAAATCATTTTCCTCAGGATATCTGTCGTCTTTTGTTTAATCCACATGTGAGTTGGGGAATTTTTCCTGTAATCTGCAGGTCCATTATTGTGGACACGTCCATGCTCCACAAGAGAACAGCTTTGTTGAAATTCCTTTTCATTATTGGGATCGTAGACGGCATAGGTTTTCCCACCCATCCCCTTAACGACCGCAAAGACCGGTACATCACTGGGTCCATCTGCAATGTAGATCATTTGGTCAACAGGCACTCTTCTGTCTTCATGTGAAATTGCAGAATTAACATCGATTTGATCATTCTTGTTGGAGCCCTTGTTTATTTCAAAAATAAAACGAGTCTTAATTGTATTATCTACCGTCATGCCCACTTGTGATATTTCAAGATCCAAGGGTAAAGAAAGTTCAGTTTGACTTCGATAATTTGGGGGTAATGGAGACTCTATAAATTCGCATGCGAATACATCCTCTACATATGGATATATCTGACTGCCCCTGATCATGGGCGAAAGTCCCGTGCTTATTATGTAATGTTCAATTTTAAAATCGTGATCCTTAAATTCAACGGATTCAGGAATGGCAGAAAGTTTCTCAAAAAGATCAGGCAGACCAGGGCAAAAAGAAAGTTTTTCGCCAAGATCCATTAATTTTTGATTCGTCAGACCTCTCATTGGACCGTTTTTTACATAACTTAACAAGTGGTTTAAATAAATTGTGTCCTTGGATACTTGGCAGCCTCGTTGCAAATAGATATCAGGTAAACTATTAACTTCCTCCCAGAATCGAGTTTCATTCACTCCATAGTGTTCAAAAAGTGGAGTTTGCATATACCCAGGTATTAGGGTTTTATCGAAATCCCATATACAAGCGACTATGTTTTGACCGTAGGGATGTGTCATACTATAGAATCCTGTTTTGACGATATGGAAATATTGACATAAATAAATTTAATAATGGAATTCCTACCAAATATCGAGCCGTTTCGCTCACGATTTAATGAACTGGAAGAAAAGCTTTCTTTACCGGAAACATTTCAAGATAATCAGCTTGCCACAGAAATATCGCGGGAGCACAGAAGATTGAAAGATATTCTAGTATTATTTGATGAGAATATTATTCTTGAAGACCAAATATCCCAATGTATTTCGTTGATTGAAGATCCGGAAATGGGAGAGGAAGCAAAAATAGAGCTTGAGTCCCTAAATAAACAAAAATCAGAAAATAAAGAAAAGCTACTGATCGCAATGCTTCCTCCCGATCCGGAGGTTGGCAAAAATACAATCGTTGAGATTAGGGCGGGGGCAGGGGGTGATGAAGCTTCTATTTTTGCTGGAGATTTGTTTCGTATGTATACTAGATATGCGGAAAAACAAGGTTGGTCAGTCGAATGTCTAAGCCAAAGTAATTCTGATACTGGGGGATTTAAGGAAGTGATTTTCATCTTGAAAGGGGAAGATGCTTGGACGAAAATGAAATACGAAAGTGGAGTACATCGGGTACAAAGAATTCCTGTCACCGAAGCTGGAGGAAGAATTCATACATCAACATCTACAGTTGCGGTGCTACCTGAGGCGAAGGATGTTGAAGTTTCGATTGACCCCAATGACTTAGAAATAAGTGTCTGTAGAGCAAGTGGTCCCGGAGG
>Ga0181590_10003300_pt1 | contig 13470 bp, 8 predicted proteins | sample 071ome_34_FD_132446 | JGI IMG/M metagenome (GOLD analysis project Ga0181590, IMG submission 132446) | Coastal salt marsh microbial communities from the Groves Creek Marsh, Skidaway Island, Georgia - 071411BT metaG (megahit assembly) | ecosystem: Environmental > Aquatic > Marine > Intertidal zone... | reverse complement strand
TTTCTTCCCATTGATGAAAACTAATTTTTTCGGCATCCAGCATTGCGGCGATAAACGTTTCGTATTCCTCTTTCTCAAGAGGACAGTTGATATAATCCTTGCCGCTACCCTTATCATATCGGGACTGAAACCATGCTTTGTCCATGTTGATGCTTTCCCGATAAACAATTGTGGCAATCGCATCAAAAAAGGCTAAATCTTCTTCACCTGTTGCTTCTCGAATAGCCGCAGCAAGGGGCGATGCCGTTAGCGGCCCAGTCGCAACAATCACAGGGGCATCACCAAAAGCGTCTAAGCTTTCAATCTCCTCACGCTCTAAGGTGATCATGTGATGGTTATTGATGGCATTCTCAACCGCCATGGCAAACCCATCACGGTCAACTGCTAATGCGCCGCCTGCAGGAACACAATGCTGATCAGCCATTGCCATAATAAGGGAATTGAGCATCCGCATTTCCTGATGCAAAACCCCAACGGCATTAGCCTCATGGTCATCAGAGCGAAAAGAATTAGAACACACCAGTTCGGCCAGATAATCAGTTTTATGCACTTCAGTTGGCCTATGAGGGCGCATCTCATGCAAGATCACAGGAACATTGTGATTGGCTAACTGCCAGGCGGCCTCACTTCCGGCCAGACCACCGCCGATGATATGAACAGGTGTTGAGGGTTTAGACGTGGTCATGACCCTGTCATGGCGCGCTTATAGCGTCCTCTTTCGGCCTGCCTATCCATTAAAATCTTGAGATAATCACCAGTAATTGATTTCGCATTTTTCATGATATCTTCTGGTGTGCCTGTGGCTACAATCTCACCGCCACCATCACCACCTTCGGGCCCAATATCAATAATCCAGTCCGCTGTTTTCACCACATCTAAATTATGTTCAATCACGATCACGGTATTCCCAGCTTCAACCAATTCCTGCAACACTTCAAGCAGGCGGCGGATATCCTCAAAATGAAGACCTGTTGTCGGTTCATCAAGGATATAAACCGTTCGTCCAGTCGCCCGGCGCGATAATTCCTTTGACAGTTTTATGCGCTGTGCCTCACCACCAGACAAAGTGGTCGCTTGTTGCCCAATTTTAATATAGCCAAGACCAACCCGCTGCATGGTTGCAAGTTTATCTCTGACCGACGGGACCGCTTTAAAAAAGGCCAAGCCATCATCGATGGTCATATCCAAAACATCTGCAATAGATTTTTCACGCCATGTGATTTCTAAGGTTTCGCGGTTATATCGTTTGCCCTTGCAACTCTCACAAGTGACATAAACATCTGGCAAGAAATGCATTTCGATTTTGATTAACCCATCTCCTTGGCAAGACTCGCATCGGCCGCCTTTGACATTAAAGCTAAACCGTCCTGCGTTATAACCACGTGATCGGGATTCTGGAAGACCAGCAAACCATTCCCGAATAGGGGTAAAAGCGCCAGTATAAGTCGCTGGATTCGATCGAGGTGTTCTGCCAATAGGGGACTGGTCAATATCAACGACTTTATCCACCTGATGTAGACCTTCTATCCGATCAAGCGGGGCCGGCACTTCACGCGCATTGTGAAGCCGCCGCGCCATGGTTTTCCATAAGGTTTCTAAAACCAGTGTGGATTTACCGCCACCCGATACTCCGGTGATACAGGTAAAGATACCAAGCGGAAAATCAACATCTAGATTCTTTAGATTGTTGCCTCGCGCCCCTTTAAGGCTAATCATTCGGCTTTTGTTGCGCTTACGGCGTTGGGAAGGGATAGCAATTTCTTCAAGCCCAGATAGATATTTACCTGTTAGTGATTTAGGATTAGCCAAAATATCATCCGGGACACCTTCAGCAACAACATAGCCACCATGAACCCCTGCACCAGGCCCCATATCAATGACATGATCTGCGGCCAAAATGGCTTCTTCGTCATGTTCAACAACTAAAACCGTGTTTCCCAAATCCCGAAGCCGTTTTAGAGTTTTGATCAAACGGTCATTGTCGCGCTGATGCAAGCCAATAGACGGTTCATCCAGCACATAAAGCACGCCTGTTAATCCTGAGCCTATTTGTGATGCCAACCGGATACGCTGAGATTCGCCACCAGATAATGTCCCAGATGCACGCCCAAGCGATAAGTACCTAAGCCCAACATTGGATAAAAAGGTTAAGCGTTCTATGATTTCTTTAAGAATACGGCTAGCAATAAGGTTTTCTTGTTCGCTTAATTCTTGAGACACTGACCCGAACCAATCCAAGGCATCACCAATGGATAAGGTAGAAATCTCAGCGATATCTTTATCTGTCACCTTAACCGCGAGGGATTCTGGCTTTAGGCGCTTACCGCCGCAACTATCACACGGATGATCAGCTTGATATTTGCCTAGCTCTTCTCTGATCCATGCTGAATCCGTTTCACGCATCCGGCGTTCCAGATTAGGGATAACCCCCTCAAATGGCTTTTTGTTGCGGTAAGATCGCAGCCCATCATCATATTCCATAACAATAGGCACATTTTCTGATCCATAAAGGATGGCGCGCTGATGTTCTTCAGCAAGCTGATCAAATGGTGCTGTAATAGAAAACCCATAATGCCGCGCTAAAGACATTAAGGTTTGCTGATAGTATTTTGCTGTGCCTGATGCCCAAGGCGCAATTGCCCCCTCAGACAGGGTTTTCGTAGTATTAGGAACCACCAATTGCGAATCAAAATGGCTTGTTTTGCCTAGACCATCACAATCCGGACACGCGCCATAAGGGTTGTTAAATGAAAACAGCCTTGGTTCAATCTCATCAATGGAAAACCCACTAACCGGACATGAAAACCGGGCAGAAAACACATGTTCAACCTCACCATCAGCTTCTTCGGCAATCAGTAAGCCATCAGAGTGTTTTAATGCTGTTTCCGTTGAATCCGCCAGCCGAGTTAGTAAATCTTCGTCTTCGTGACGGATCACCACACGGTCAACAACCAGCGAAATATCATGCTTTTTCTTTTTGTCCAAGGTGGGCAAAGCGTCCATCTCAAACATTTCACCATCAATTTTAACGCGCTGAAAACCACTTGCATGATAACTAGCGAGCTCTTTGCGGTATTCACCTTTGCGCCCACGTACAACAGGAGCCATAAGGTAAAGCCGTGTGCCATCTGGCAAGGCCATGAGGCTATCGACCATCTGGCTAACAGACTGGCTTCGGATAGGCAAACCCGTTGCAGGTGAGTAGGGGATACCCACACGCGCCCAAAGCAAACGCATATAGTCGTAAATCTCTGTGACTGTTCCTACGGTGGATCGGGGGTTGCGTGAGGTGGTTTTCTGTTCAATGGAAATAGCGGGTGATAACCCCTCAATTAACTCAACATCCGGTTTTTGCATCATTTCCAGAAATTGCCGCGCATAAGCTGACAGCGATTCGACATAACGGCGTTGGCCTTCGGAATAAATTGTATCAAATGCAAGACTGGATTTTCCAGAACCAGAAAGTCCTGTGATCACAACGAATCGATCCCGCGGCAAATCAACAGATATATCTTTGAGATTATGTTCCCGTGCACCTTTAACACTGATGCTTTTCAATGCTTGGGCAGAGGATGAGGGGATTGTTGTTTCTGGCATGACATCACTATAAATTGGGGTTTCAAAAAAGGCAAAATACTAATAAGGTAATCTATACAACATTGGATGCATTTCGCATTTTTCAATCGTTAACCAAAACGAGTTTGCCAATTTGCTAACCAAATGGCTTTTTTGCAAAAATAAACACCTGATCCGGAGAAAAACAAATGAGTGGTAGCGTCAACAAGGTCATACTAATTGGTCGCCTAGGTAATGATCCACAGATAGCAACTCTTAACAGTGGCGACAAGGTGGTTAATATGTCTATTGCCACATCAGAGCGATGGAAAGACCGTAATAGCGGTGAAGCGCGTGAGCGCACCGAATGGCATCGTGTTGTGATTTTTAACGAAAACCTAGCGCGCGTGGCCGAACAATATTTGCGCAAAGGCAGTATGGTTTATATCGAAGGTCAGCTTCAGACAAGAAAATGGACAGACCAGTCAGGGGTTGAAAAATATTCCACTGAGGTTGTTTTGCAACGTTATCGCGGTGAATTGACCATGCTTGGTGGCAGAGGTGACAGTGGCGGCGATAGTGACTACCAAAACTCAAGCATGACAGGTAGCAGTTCAAGCGGTGCAGTAGGCGGTAATGACAGAGCTTCAGTAGCACCACCAATGGGCAATGATTTGGATGATGATGTCCCGTTCTAAGGGCTTCTTTTGCGTGATCCCAATGATTATAGCGAGCCTAACTCAATTTTGTGTTTTTGACACAATATCTAGTATTTCTGACAACTAAGTGCTATAATATCTAGCATATTCACTATGTATTGAGGGTAACCCTTGTCAGATCAGAATCCACCTTCTTCACCTCCTTTTAGGAGCGGTGAGGAAAACATTTCCATCACCGATGAATTAAAGAAGTCCTACCTCGATTATGCGATGAGTGTGATTGTATCACGGGCACTTCCTGATGTGCGGGATGGGTTAAAACCTGTCCATCGCCGCATCCTCTATGCCATGATGGAAGGGGGCTATGATTGGTCAAAACCTTACCGTAAATCTGCTAGGATTGTCGGTGATGTGATGGGTAATTATCACCCTCATGGGGATTCTGCAATTTATGACTCATTGGTTAGAATGGCGCAGGATTTTTCTATGCGCGTGCCTCTTGTTGATGGTCAGGGAAATTTTGGGTCTGTTGATGGCGATCCTGCCGCTGCCATGCGATATACGGAATCGCGTCTTCAAAAAGTAGCAGAAAGCCTTTTGCGGGATATAGACCGTGATACCGTAGATTTTATTCCAAATTATGACGAAACACAGCTTGAACCATCAGTTCTGCCAGCGGAATATCCTAATCTTCTGGTAAATGGGGCAGGGGGGATCGCGGTTGGGATGGCAACCAATATTCCACCGCATAATCCGTCCGAAGTCATTGATGCCTGTATGGCCTATATCCAGAATCCAGATATCACTTTTGAAGAGTTATTAGAGATTGTTCCCGGGCCTGATTTCCCTACCGGCGGCATTATTATGGGCCGTAGTGGTATTCGAAGTGCTTTTGAAACGGGTAAAGGGTCTATCCCCATTCGTTCAAAAACAGAAATTGAAACAGCTGGTAACCGCGACCGCATTGTTATTCACGAACTGCCTTATCAGGTTAATAAAGCACAATTGCTAGAACGTATTGGTGAGTTGGTGCGTGATAAAATCGTTGAAGGCATCAGTGATATTCGTGACGAATCCGACCGTAAAGGGATGCGCGTAGTCATTGATATGAAGCGTGACGCACAAGGGGATGTGGTGCTCAATCAGCTGTTCCGCCACACCAGAATGCAAACTAGTTTTGCTGTTAATTTGCTGGTGCTGGATCAAGGCACGCCAAAGCAGATGGGGCTAAAGCAAGTTATTGAAGCGTTTTGTCAATTCCGCGAAACCGTCATCACACGCAGAACCCGGCATTTGCTGACAAAGGCTCGCGATCGCGCTCATATTTTAGCAGGATTGATGGTTGCCCTCGCCAGCATTGATGAGGTCATTGCCTTAATCCGCCGCGCTCCTGATGCTGAAAGCGCCCGCCATGAATTGACAAACCGTGATTGGCCTGCGGCTGAAGTAGAAGCCTTTATCAATCTGATTGATGATCCTGGCCATGCGGTGACTGATGGAAAATACCGTCTATCGGAAACACAGGCACGCGCGATCCTTGAATTGCGGCTTCAGCGCTTGACAGGTATGGAACGCGATAAGCTTGCTGAAGAAACAGGTGAACTTGCTGAAAAGATTAAAGAATACCTGTCTATCCTGTCCAGCCGAGAGCATCTTGTGCGTATCATGCTTGAAGAGCTAAGCGCAACTAAAGCCACAATGGAAAATCCCCGCCGGACAGAAATCTCAGATCAGTTGGGTGATCAAGATGATGAAGATTTAATCCCGGTTGAGGATATGGTCGTGACTGTTAGCCATCGGGGTTACATTAAACGTGTGCCGTTGTCTGATTATCGCGCCCAACGCCGCGGCGGCAAGGGCCGTTCAGGCATGAAAACACGGGATGAGGATTTCGTCACTCGTGTCTTTGTTGCTAATACCCATACCCCCATTTTATTCTTTACCTCCACAGGGCTCGTATATCAGTTGAAATGCTATCGGTTGCCATTATCTGCGCCGCAAGCGCAAGGGAAGGCGATGGTCAATTTGTTGCCCATAACCCCTGATGAAACCATTCAAACGGTTATGCCTATGCCTGAGGATAAAGAGCAGTGGGATATTATGAATGTTGTCTTTTCCACCGCCAAAGGGAATATCCGCCGCAATATGTTATCGGATTTTACTAATATAAAGCGAAATGGCAAGATTGCCATGAAACTTGCTGATAACGATAGATTAATTTCTGTTATGCCTTGTCATGATGACGCGGAAATATTAATCGCTACGTCAAATGGTAAAGCCATTCGTTTTGGCCTAGACCAAATCCGCGTGTTCCGCGGCAGGGATAGCACAGGGGTTCGCGGCATTCGTCTTTTGCAAGAGGATGAAGTGGTATCCATGTCAATCCTTGATCAATCCTTGGAACAATACATTTTGGCAGTAACTGAAAACGGTTATGGCAAACGCACAAAGGTCAGTGATTACCGCGTAACGAACCGTGGCGGCCAGGGTGTGGCTAATATTGTCACTTCACCGCGCAATGGCAAAGTCGTCGCCTCTTTTGCGGTTGTCGAAGATGATCAACTGATGATGGCCACCGACCAAGGCAAGGTTATCCGTATTAGGGTGTCTGGTGGAGAAGGGGATAATATCCGCGTTGCAGGGCGTCAAACCCAAGGTGTGACCTTATTTTCCGTAGATGAAAATGAAAAACTGGTCTCAGTTGGTGTCATTCAAGAAAAAGATCATGGTGAGGGTGAGGGCGAAGGCGAAGGTGAAGATGAGGTTTCCGCATCAGATGAGGTCATTGACGATACTGTCTCGGTTGATACCAATGAGGCTGAGATAGGGGATGACAACACATGACGCATATCGCCATCTATCCCGGCACCTTTGATCCGGTCACCAACGGGCATATTGATATCATTGTTCGCGCTGCACACATGACGGACCGATTGATTGTTAGTGTAGCAAAAGATGGCGGTAAGACAGCGTTATTTTCGCTTGATGAGCGTGTTGAGATGGTCAAAGAGCAAATTGATGTTATTCGTAGCAAGCATCATGGGATAACCGCAGTGATTGAGGTTATACCATTTTCTGGATTGCTGATGCATTTTGCTGAAGATCAAAAAGCAAAAATGATTTTTCGCGGTTTGCGAGCGGTGACTGATTTTGATTATGAATTTCAGATGACAGGCATGAATCGGCGCTTAAATCCTAACATTGAAACCGTTTTTTTAATGGCCTCTGAAACCAACCAGTTTATCTCGTCTCGCATGGTAAAAGAGATTGTTCAGCTTGGTGGGAATATCAGCAGCTTTGTTCCTCCTCAGGTAAAAGACGCCTTATTAGAAAAAATCAAATAAAATTGCATAAATCTCATGTTTCTGGTTGCACAATGGGCTGAGATTTCATAGGTTGCGTGAACTTAGTGGGGGCGCGTAGCTCAGTTGGTAGAGCAAGTGACTTTTAATCACTGGGTCACAGGTTCGAATCCTGTCGCGCTCACCATTTTTTCTTTTAGAAAAAATGCCCACAAAACCAACCTTATACCAAATTGATCATGTCCCTTTATAATCCCAGTAAGGGGATTAGTCTTTGTGTTCAGACTCTGACATTGCTCTGATCTGGCTTAGGCTCATGCTTGGGGTGATGGATTCGGGATCAATAACAAGATGGATCACCGCCAGACGATCAGCAGACAAAGCTGCTTTCATGGCATCAGGAAAATCTGTGTCACGAGTGACCTTAAAGGTCATGGCGCCCATGGCCTCACCAATGCCGCAAAAATCAGGATTAACTAGGCTGGTTAATTTGCCGCGCCCAGGGAAATGCCTTTCTTGGTGCATCCGAATAGTGCCGTACATCCCATTATCAACAACCAGAACAATAGGCTTAGCCCCAAATTGCCTAGCAGTAGCCAATTCTTGCATGGTCATCTGAAAACAGCCATCTCCTGCAAAGGCAACGACAGGCCGGTCTGGATAACGCAATGATGCCGCCACAGCAGCTGGAATGCCATATCCCATTGATCCTGATGTTGGCGATAACTGGCTAGAGGGATCACGAAAATGATAGAATCTATGCAACCACACAGCATAATTTCCCGCCCCGTTGGTCATAATAGCATTATCAGGAAGATGTTCACGCAACCATGCTACCACTTTGCTCATGTTCACTTCACCAGGTTGATAGTCCAATGGGGCAGTCCATTTTTCATAAGACGCATGGGCAGCTGTGATCCGAGGTGTTGATGCCACTGGTGATAACCGTGTTAATAATCCGGCTATGGCTTCAGCCTCAGTGCCAACAATGCCAAGGGTAGGTGTATAAACCCGGCCAATTTCCCGTTTATCGCGATGAATATGGACAAACGGCATTTGTGGCTTTGGGATAGCAAACAGCTCATAGCTTTGTGATGGGATTTCCGACATTCTGCCCCCGATAAGAAGCACAAGATCGCTTTGCTTTATGCGTGATAAAAGCGCCGGATTACAGCCAAGCCCTAAATCACCAGCATAAGCCTTACTTAAACTACTCATTAATCGTTGCCGGCGAAAGGAAGCCGCCACAGGCAAGTCCATCATCAAAGCAAGCTTTTCCAAATCTGCAATAGCCTGATCTGACCAGCATGGGCCACCAGCAATCACCACAGGGCTTTCCGCAGAGGCTAGCATCTCTGACAATTGGTCAAGCTGTTGATCAATGTGGCCTGCCTCAATCGTGGGGGAGGTAAGCGGCAGAACAGACGGCTGATCCACAGGTTCATAAAGCATATCTTCAGGTAAGCTGATCACCACAGGGCCAGGGCGATCAGAAACAGCGGTTTGCCAAGCCTCAGCCATGATGTGCGGTGTTGATGCAGCATCATTAATTTCAAATACCTTTTTTACCATACCGCCAAAAAACTTTTGGTAATCGACCTCTTGAAACGCATCACGGCCTTTCATATCGCGTGCAACCTGACCAATTAGTAAAATCATTGGCGTTGAGTCTTGCTGGGCGATATGAACGCCTGATGAGGCATTAGTAGCACCTGGCCCTCGTGTGACTAGCGCAATTCCGGGGCGATGGGTCATTTTACCATCAGCTTCTGCCATGATGGCTGCGCCGCCTTCATGGCGAGCTAATATGGTTTCAATAGAACTATCCTGAAGCGCATCTAAAACTGGCAAAAAGCTCTCGCCTGGGACACAGAAGATACGATCTACCCCATAAGTTTCTAGCGCATCAACGATAACCTGACCGGCATTTTTAGGCATGATTGACCTGTCTTGATATTGTTTTTCCATTCTATTGATGACTGATCAGGCGCCTAGCTTCAAGGAAAAAACATCGGCGCCTAGCATAGCGGCATCATTAGGGTCATGGGTGACAAGAATAGCGGTTAGGCCATATTGTTTGACCATATGCCGAACAACTTCTAGGCAATTAACTTTGGTTTCTGGATCAAGCGCGCTAAAAGGTTCATCAAACAACAATAAGGGTCTAGCCATTCCAGCCTGATGCTGATTATCAATTCTTGCTCTTACTAATGCCCGTACTAAGGCAACCCGTTGTTGCTGGCCACCCGAAAGCGTTCCAATGGCACGCCTTTCCATCTCACCAATGCCAAGATCCGTCATACATTCCCTTATCAGCAATGCGGTTAGAGCGGAAAGTTTAGCGCCTGCGTCTAGGCCAAGGGCAATATTGGTCCAGACATCCAGATGGGGAAACAAGTTATCGTTTTGAAATAGAATGGAAATGGGTCGATCCGAAGGCGGCAATCCAAGCAGGGATAACCCGCACCAGCGAATATCGCCAGAAGTTGGGGTTAAAAATCCTGCAATCAAGCCAAGCAAGGTGGATTTACCAGACCCAGATGCACCAGCCACAACCAAAACCGATTGGTTAGGCACCGTTAAATGAAAATGGAACTGATGCTGTTGCTCTGGATAAGAAAACTTAACATCTAACACCTCAAGCATGGGGAAGTCCTGTCTTATAATCTGGTGGATGATTTGGAAACTTAGACGCTTGATAAAGTGATCTCGGCAGGCTTAACCAGCGTCCAAGGCCGTGTCCAAGCCCAAATAGCATCACAACCGTCAGCATGAGGATTAATGCCGTTGCTGCCGCTTCATTGACCCGATAGCGACCAGCTTGTTGAAACAGCAACCAAGGCAAGGTTTCAAAATCCGCACTGGCAAAAAGGGCAATGACCCCCAAATCACCCATAGACATCGCCGCAACCATTCCAAAAATCAGACCGATCTCACGACTCATAACCGGAACCGTCAAATACCGAAACCCATTGATACCCCGAATACCAAAAGCCAGCCTTAGGCGTTCATCTTGCAGTCGCATGGTCATCCATTTCCCGATGAGCAATCGATATGCCACAGGCAACGCCATCAAGACATTCGCCATAAACACCAAAAAGGGGGCAATGACAAACACATTGGAAACACCGCGCAGCAGAATAAACCACGCTGTTCCCATGACAATAGCAGGTAGGATCAAATACACCATGACGCCAGATTCCATAATGATGATCATGACATCATAAACCGTTCTGGTGCGATATGGCATATTTTGACAAAGTTTGGTGGCCTTAAACACTAACAAAACGCGCCATTCCGCTAACAGCATGGCGGTACCTGTCACACATATGGCAGAGGCAAGCGCAATGCTAATGCTATTCACCATTGCCCGCCATAATTTTACACTAGTGATGACGGCGACCATATCACCGCCAAGACCCTTTAATATCAGCGCCAACAACGGAAATACGAGTAAGATAATAAGCCCTAAGACTAAAAGAACATCTAACATTTTAAGAACAGATGATGATGAGGCCAGCATAAACCCAATGGGTGGCCGCATTGGCATAACAGCCTGCGGCATGGATTGGCGCATCATTGGATGCAACATCAAGACACCAAGGACGGCAAAGGCAATCATCACCTGTAGTAAAGTCAAACCAACTGCCAAATCCAGATCAAAAGCAATGCGTATAGCGGCATAAATTTCAACCTCAAGGGTTGTGACTCTTGGCCCACCACCAAGCATCAAAACCAAGGCAAAGGAACTGAAACAAAACAGAAAAACCAAACCCATCATCGGTAAGGCCATAGGTTTCAATGCGGGCCATTCAATCCAACGAAATTGTTGCCATGGCGTCATGCCCATCATCCGCGCCAATTTCCAATGGTTATCGGGAACAGACAACAATCGTGGTAAAAATACCCTAATCATCAAGGGTGCGTTGAAAAAGATATGCGCTAAAATTACCGCTTTTAATCCAAAAAAAGATGGCAATTCCGGTATCTGAATAAAGGGCAGATAGCCATTCACTGCGTCTATGAATTGATTGAATACGCCTTGCCGTCCCCAAATGGCCAATAATCCGCTTGCCGCGACAGTGGTCGGGATCACAAAGGCCAATCCCGTAAGCATTCGTAATGCCCCCATGCCAAACCAATGATACCGCCGCGCCAATACCACACTGGCTGGAACTGCCACACATAAGGATAGTGCTGATGACCATAACGCCTGGCTTATGGCAGACCACAAAATGGCCCCTATACGGGGGCTTTGCCAAATCTTTGCTGGTACATCAATAATATTCCCTGATGACATGGTAAGAATGGCAAATAATGCCAACACCAATAGCCCCCATAACCCGAACACCATAAAGCCACCAGCAAACTCGACTAGCCGCTGACTGGTTTTTCCTCGTCTGGGCAAAGCCTGATCCCAGCGATTTTTATTGGGATCAGACATAAGTTTAGGGGCAGGGGGCATCATTTAATTCTGGCTTACCGCCATAATCCATTCATCAAGCCATTGTTTCTGTTTATTCGCTACCATGGCATTATCCAGCAAAAGTCCAGCAGGTTTTTCCGTCACCTCAAATCCTTCGGGTAAAGGGATGCCTTTAACCGCTGGATACATCCAATTTGTTGTCGGGATGAGGGATTGCGCCTCTGGTGTGAGCAAAAACGCCAAAAACTGTTGCGATAATTTCGGTTGATCTGTTGAGGCAAGCATTGCCGCTACCTCAATTTGCGTGTAATGCCCGTCATTGAAGGCAAGATATTCGTATTGGGACTGGTCTTCGGCAACACGGTGATAAGAAGGAGAAGTGGTATAAGACAGCACCATATCCACCTCATCATCGAGGAAAAGCCCATAGGCTTCAGACCAGCCTTTGGTAATTGTCGTGATTTTTGGCATGAAATTCTGCCAATTTTCACTAGCTTGATCACCATAAAGAGCCTTCATCCACAGCATTAAGCCAAATCCAGGCGTTGATGAGCGTGGGTCTTGAATAGCAATGCGCCAAGGATGATCAGATTGGATCAACTCCGTCATAGATGAGGGGGCCTGACGATGTTTTGAAGCATCATAGACAAAGGCAAAATAACCCCAATCAAAGGGGATAAACACCTCATCTTGCCATGGCCCTATGGCTTCAGGCAGGTCAAGCATAGGATCGATTTGCGCTATTCCATGTGGGGCAAGGTTGAGGCTATTCTTAGCAATAGATATTTGCGAGGTGTCAAGGCCAAGGATAATATCTGCTGTTGTATTTTCGCCTTCAAGCCTGATGCGCGTTAATACCGCTAATGAGGTATCAAGCCCAATAAAGGTCAATGTGCATTCGCATTGCGCTTCAAATGCTGATTTGATCTTTGGTCCCGGGCCCCAATCAGCGGCAAAACTGTCATAGGTGTAAACAATTACCTCAGGCTTATTATCATTGGCTGAGGCTTGTGAAACCGCCAGCACTGGCAAGAAGCCCAATATCATTCCAGTCATGATTATGGTCATCTTAACTGCGTGTTGTATGTGTTTAAAAGAAAGCATCAATATCTCCGTTTTGTCTAAACGATGAAAGGATACTGTCGAAAGTGAAGAGGGTGCCAACGGACATCTAATGATTATTCACATAAAAGATGCCTTGAAATGGCTTACTCATTCCTCCGCCAGCATTACCTGGTTCAGGTTCATGGGACTATCTCAGCCTGAAATGGGAATTAAACCCATCATCAAGCACCCCAAGAGTGTTCATTTATGTTTAACAGAACGCCGTTGAATATCAAGCAGCATTACATTTGCTTTGTTACTTGTGCGTAACAACCCACTTTTTTTATCTTCTTAGGTAAGGGAGTTTGGGATCAGAGATGATTTTGTTTTCAGTTCTATGGTACAGATTATTTTATATTTGTCGCATAATAGTAATTATGTAAATTTTACAAAATACAGAATAATGCAATAGTAACATTGGCTT
>Ga0181590_10003295_pt1 | contig 13476 bp, 9 predicted proteins | sample 071ome_34_FD_132446 | JGI IMG/M metagenome (GOLD analysis project Ga0181590, IMG submission 132446) | Coastal salt marsh microbial communities from the Groves Creek Marsh, Skidaway Island, Georgia - 071411BT metaG (megahit assembly) | ecosystem: Environmental > Aquatic > Marine > Intertidal zone... | reverse complement strand
CAAAAAGGATTGCTCAACATCTTTGAGGATTCGCAAAGCTATCATTTCTCATCTGAAATTAATTGGTCCTCCATTGTAGGAACCATACGCTGGCAACAGCGAAATTATTTGGTTTCTAATAACGGATCTTTGTACCAATGGGAAAAAAACTTAATACTTCCTCAAAAGAACCTGCGTTTACCAAAGGAAAACATCTATTCGCTTCATCAAATGAAAACGGGGGTCATCGTACTTGGGACGATTGGAGATGGAATTGTTTGGTTGGATGACAACTTAAAGATAGATGGGGCCTTAAAAAGGAGTAATGGGCTTGGTAACAATACCATCCTTTCTTTATTTGAAGATCATAATTCCAACCTATGGGCAGGTATGGATCGAGGAATTGCGTTGGTGAATATCTCCAGTCCCCATTTAGAGCATCGAAACAGCTCTAAAGATATCGGATCGGTTTATACCGCAATCGAGTGGAATAACACTATTTATATCGGAACCAATCAAGGACTTTACTACTTAAATTCAGAACTGGAAGCTCCTGAAAAAATCAAAGGAATCGAAGGACAAATATGGAAACTAGATCTTATTGATAATGATTTGTATTGCTCTAGCAATAGCGGTCTTTTTCAAGTTAAGGATCCAACTACCATCAGAACGCTATCCGAAGATGTGGGTTTTTGGGGTGTTCAAAAAGAAGGGAAGCACCTTATAGGGGGTACCTATGAAGGGATCTATGTATATGATTTTCAAAATGGTAATCCGATCCTCAAAACTGCTCCAGAAACCTTTAAGGTCTCATCTCGATTTATAGAAGTTAAAGACGAAAAAGTATACATCAACAACGAGTATCTTGGGGTCTTCGTTTTAGAGTTTGACAACGATTTTTCGCAGTTAACCAATCAATGGACTATTGAAAAAAATGGTTTGAAAAGCGCGTTGTTTCAACTCGATGATCAGGTCTATTATAAATCCTCTGAAGGAATATATACCATCGATCTTAAGTCAAAAGCGTTTCGGAAAGATTCGCTTTTAACTCAACTATTGGAGCCAGAAGATTTAATTTCGTCTGGCTTCATTAGGGGAGGAACGAAGAATTTGATTGGTTTTAAAGCACAATCAATATATGGCATACAACGAACGTTTATTGAAAATACCTACACTTCATTTGAATATGAATTACCTCCATATGTTTACGAAAATTTAGGGAATTCGGGGTTTGAAAACATCAATCATCTTTCCGATGAACGTTATTTAATTGGTTTATCTGATGGTTTTGTGATCCTTGATCTAGAATATTTAACCGGGGATCAACTCGAGGTTCCTACCATTGATAACGTTCAACAATTGATACAAAACTCCTGGGTTACAAAACCACTAATTCCTGATAATTCAAAACAGAATTTCAAGAATAACTCGATGCGATTTTACTTAAAAAAACCTTCGTATGCCAAGTATGCTCCAATGGTGTTTCAAACTGAGTTACTACGCGATGGTGCACTTTATTCAATGGATCGAATGCGTTCCGAGCTAGAATTTATAAACTTAGAACCGGGGGCCTATGAATTTCAAGTGATCGTATTCGATCCTGTTTCAAAAAAATCGAACATAAGCGCTTCGTACTCTTTTATTATTGATAAACCTTGGTTTCTTAAAGAATTTATTCAAATCCTATTTTCACTTCTCATTCTCGTAACCTTGTTTTTAGCGTTTTATTTTACAAGAAGAACCTATAAAAAAAGAGAGCTTGAATTAAAGTTGAAAAATCAAAAAAAATTAGATATTCTACAACTCAAAGAAAAAGAACGGATCAATAAAATCCATCAAAAAAACTTAGAAAATCAATTAAAAACCAAGAAAAGAGAATTAACCATTTCAACAGAACACCTGCTATCAAAAAATCGGTTGTTACACCAGTTAAGTAAAAAAATCAATGAAGTTGAAAAAAAGCATCAAATTGACCTCAGCAGTCTACATGAATTCATCAATAATAATATTAAAGAGAAAAAAGATTGGAATCGCTTTGAGAAAGCCTTAGCCGATTACGATGAAGATTTTGTGAAGCGAATTAAAAATCAATTCTATGGAACAATCTCTAGACAGGACTTTTTACTCATGACCTATATAAGAGGAGGTATGAATTCTAAAGACATCGCACAAGTGCTCGGCATCAGTGTTAAAAGCGTTGAAATGAGGCGTTATCGTTTGAGAAAAAAAATTGGACTGAATGAAGAAGTGAGTTTAAGTGATTACATCAACAATTTGTAAATCATGCAAATTGTTCTAAAACCTCATCAAAGGCTTTAAAAACATCCTGGGCATCATCAGAGGTTACCATCTTCATACGAAGAGGTTTAAAGTTTGGAATTCCTCTAAAATAATTAGTGTAATGGCGTCTGGTTTCAAAAACTCCGAGCTTTTCTCCCTTCCAATCAATCGCCATTTGTAGATGTCTTCTGGCGATCTCAACCTTTTCTTCAAGAGTTGGCTCTGGAAGGTGTTCTCCTGTTTTAAAGAAGTGTTTGACCTGCTTAAAAAACCAAGGGTTTCCAATAGACGCTCTTCCAATCATCGCTCCGTCCAAGCCGTAATCATCGCGCATCGACATTGCTTTTTCTGGACTGTCTACATCGCCATTCCCAAAGATAGGGATGTGAATTCTGGGGTTGTTTTTAACCTCAGCGATTGGAGCCCAATCCGCTACTCCTTTATACATCTGAGCTCTGGTTCTCCCGTGTATGGATAAAGCTTGAATTCCGACATCTTGAAGTCGCTCAGCGACTTCCATGATTTGAATGGAATCGTGGTCCCAACCGAGTCTTGTCTTTACGGTAACAGGCAACTTAGTTCTCTTGACCATGGCCTCTGACAGTTGCACCATCAGTGGAATATCTTTGAGTATTCCAGCACCTGCATTTTTGCTGACTACTTTTTTAACTGGACAACCAAAGTTAATATCGATGATATCTGGATTAGAAGCTTCAACTCTATCGATTGCCTGAAGCATCGAGTCGAGGTTGGCTCCAAATATCTGAATCCCTACAGGGCGTTCCTCGTCGTAAATATCGAGTTTTTGAGTGGACTTTTCAGCATCTCTGATGAGTCCCTCTGAAGAAATAAATTCGGTATAAACCACATCGGCTCCCTGCTCTTTACAAAGCGCTCTAAAAGGAGGGTCGCTCACATCTTCCATGGGTGCGAGCAGTAGTGGAAAATCTCCGAGTTCTATGTCTCCAATTTTAGCCATAGTGATTTATAAAAACTTAGTCGTTGAGCTTAAGAACCGCCATAAATGCCTGTTGAGGAATCTCAACATTACCCACCTGACGCATGCGTTTTTTACCTTTCTTCTGTTTTCTAGGAGCTTACGCTTTCTAGAAATATCTCCTCCATAACATTTCGCAGTCACATCTTTACGAAGGGCTTTGATGGTTTCTCTAGAGATGATCTTTGCGCCAATCGCTGCCTGAATTGGAATGTCGAACTGTTGTCTTGGGATAAGTTCTCTTAGTTTTTCACACATTCTGCGTCCGATAGACTCAGCATTGTCCAAGTGAATCAATGCTGAAAGCGCATCCACAGATTGTCCGTTGAGTAAGATATCCACACGAACAAGCTTGGATTCTCTCATACCAATTGGAGCGTAATCAAAAGAAGCATAGCCCTTTGATACGGTTTTTAATCGATCGTAAAAATCGAATACAATTTCTGCAAGTGGCATATCAAAACTGAGTTCCACTCTATCGGTTGTCAAATACGTTTGATTGGTAATCTGCCCTCTTTTTTCAATACAAAGCGACATCACATTCCCCACAAAATCTGCCTTAGTGATAATGGTCGCCTTGATATAAGGTTCTTCCACACGATCTAAGTAAGAAGGGTCCGGAAGATCCGAAGGGTTATTTACGATAACTGGAGTGTCTGGCGTTTTCTTGGTATAGGCGTGATACGATACGTTTGGAACCGTAGTGATCACGGTCATTTCAAATTCGCGTTCTAAGCGTTCTTGAATGATTTCCATATGGAGCATTCCAAGGAATCCACAACGAAAACCAAAACCTAGAGCTGCTGAACTCTCAGGAGTAAATACCAAAGAAGCGTCATTGAGTTGTAGCTTTTCCATCGAAGCTCTAAGGTCTTCATAATCCTCTGTATCAACGGGATAAATTCCTGCGAACACCATGGGTTTTACATCCTCAAAACCAGAAATTGCTTTTGTAGTAGGATTCTTTGCGTCCGTAATGGTATCACCTACCTTTACTTCTTTTGCTTCTTTGATCCCAGTGATCAAATAACCAACATCTCCTGCTTTAATTTCATTCTTAGGTTGCTGAGTGAGCTTTAAGTTTCCGATCTCATCGGCAAAATACGTTTTTCCGGTATTCATGAATTTGATTTGCTGTCCCTTTTTAATAGAGCCATCATAAACTCTAAAATAGGTCTCGACTCCTCTAAAGGAATTGTATACAGAATCGAAAATCAATGCCTGAAGCGGCGCCTCAGCTTCTCCTGATGGAGGCGGAACTCTCTCGATAATTGCTGCCAAGATTTCCTCAATTCCTATTCCTGATTTTGCAGATGCAGGTATTACCTCATCTGGGTCACAACCGATCAGATCTACAATATCATCAGTAACCTCTTCAGGATTTGCAGAAGGAAGGTCAATTTTATTGAGTACTGGAATGATTTCTAAATCGGATTCTAAAGCTAAATAGAGATTTGAGATGGTTTGAGCCTGAATACTTTGAGCTGCATCGACAACCAGTAGCGCTCCTTCACAGGCTGCAATCGATCTAGAAACTTCATAAGAAAAATCCACGTGACCTGGAGTGTCGATCAAATTGAGTATGTAGGTCTCTCCTTTGTAAACATACTCCATTTGAATCGCATGACTCTTAATGGTAATTCCTCTCTCTCGTTCCAAATCCATATTGTCCAACAACTGGTTTTGTTTCTCTCTTTCGGTTACAGAGCCCGTAAAATCCAATAGGCGATCGGCCAAGGTACTCTTACCGTGGTCAATATGGGCAATGATACAGAAGTTTCTGATATTTTTCATGGCTGCAAATATAGTTAAAAACTACATCCTAATGTATATCTGGTTTACCAATATAAACCAAGGCATATCCTTTTAAATTTTCAACTCCTTCGAGATTAATTTGATGGAGCATATGCAGGGTTCCGTCTAGGTCTTTGATAAAGATCGGAGCCATGTCTGAATCTGAAGAGCAAATCTCCATAAGTTTTTTGTACTGATCCAAGGTTTCAAAATGAACCTCGTTGACTTTTGGATACTTAAAAGAGACTTCTTCAAAGGAAGCAAAATCGTCTTCACAAGAAAATAACTGATCGGTTTTACCGCTGAGATCATTGCCCTTTTCATCAGCATGCATCAATCGAAACGTTCCGTTTTCGCCAAAGTTGTTTTTAAATTTTGCAAGTGCAAAATCATTGATTTCTTCATTCCCTGTAAAGGCTAATAAATATCCCACGTCGTTGAGCTCAATATTGTCGGTTATAGTATCAGAAAATATATTTCCTTTAAAGGCGTCCAATCCTCTATCGGCCGCTTTTCGAATATTGATTTCATTATTGTCCATGATCACCACATGACGCTCGTTTTCTTGAAGGTATTGAGCGATGAGTTGAGAAGTTTTAGAAGCTCCAACGATAAGTATTCCATCAGACCTGTCTAAATATACCTTAGACCATTTAGCGACTATTCTCGCTGTAGTAGCATTTAAAAGAACTGTTCCGAGTACCACTACAAAAACCAATGGGGTGATGTACTCTGCTCCTGGTTCTCCAGCGGCCACAAGTTTGGATCCAAAAAGAGAGGCAATCCCAGCAGCAACAATTCCCCTTGGTCCCACCCATGAAATAAAGAAGCGCTCGTTAAACTTAAGAGAGGAGCCACGTGAACTCAAAAAGACTCCCAGTGGTCTAATAAGGATCACAACTGCACCAAAAAGCATCGCTGTTTTTTCGTTATATACCAATAGTAAATCATCTAAATTGATGTTTGCTGCTAATAGAATAAACAGAAAAGAAATTAACAGAACACTCAAGGATTCTTTAAAGTAGAGGAGTTCTTTGATATTTGGAAGGTCGATGTTTCCAAGAACCATTCCCATCACCACTACAGCCAATAATCCTGATTCATGTGCAAATATATCAGAGCCCACAAAAACCAATAACACCATTGAAAGAGTTACTACATTGAGTAAATAGTGAGGAATCCATTTTTTCTTAATAGCAAATCCAAGTGCATGAGCAAAAGTAAATCCAAAAGAAATTCCAAAAAGGATGATCTCTCCAAAAGCTATAAGTGCTGTTTTGGTAAATCCAGCTCCGGCTTCGATACTGATGAATTCATAGACCAATACCGCAACCAAAGCTCCGATGGGGTCAATTAAAATTCCCTCCCACTTTAAAACAGCGGACACCTCTTTTCGAAGGGGGATGTTTCTGAGAATAGGAGTAATTACCGTTGGTCCTGTAACGATGATCAGTGAAGAAAACAAGAATGAAATAGGCCAACTCAGACCAAAAATATAATGAGAGGCAATTCCCGCTCCAAAGAAGGTTACAACGGAACCAAGGGTGATTAATTTTGAAATCACAGGACCCACATTGGAAAGTTCTGATCGCTTGAGGGTCAAGCCTCCCTCAAAAAGAATAATACTAATCGATAATGAAACGATATAATAAATCATTTCCCCGGGAAATAATCCCGAAGATCCATTCCAAACCGGCTCAATGAGTTTTGATCCATCCACCGTGTAAAGTGTGGAAAAAGGCCCCACTAATAAACCGATGATGATCAGGGGTAAGATCGCGGGTAATTTCAATCTCCACGCCATCCATTGAGCGATGATTCCTAAAACAATGATTCCTGCTAATTCAATCATAATAGCTGTTTGATTTCAATTTCAAGGTACTAAAAATTCCTGCCACAATCCTTAAAATTGTGTTATCCTTGTTTAATTCCTGTATGAAATGATTAATTTCACACATCAAACAAGGAGAAAACAAAGATACGATGAAAATTTATCCTATTGAAAGCGGTCATTTTAAGCTCGATGGAGGTGCTATGTTTGGAGTGGTTCCCAAAAGCATTTGGAATCGAACCAATCCAGCTGATCAAAACAATATGATAGATATTGCTGCTAGGTGCTTACTTGTTGAGACCTCTGATCGAAGAATCCTCATCGACACCGGAATGGGAAACAAACAGTCAGAAAAGTTTTTTAGTTATTACTATCAGTGGGGAAACGCAACATTAGAAGGTTCTTTAGCTGCTTTTGGAATTGATCCCGATAGTATTACCGATGTATTTCTAACACACCTGCACTTTGATCACTGTGGTGGAGCTGTATCCTGGAACAAAGACCGCACAGCCTATGAACCCACTTTTAAAAATGCCCGTTATTGGACCAACCAAAAACACTGGGATTGGGCCATCCGTCCTAATGACCGAGAAAAAGCTTCTTTTTTAAGTGAAAATCTGTTGCCTTTAGAAGAAAGTGGTCAACTGCATTTTTTAGATATTGATGATCAGCTCGTTCAAGAGACGCCTTTTGGTTTTCAAATGGTTCTAGTGGACGGTCATACCGAAAAACAAATGTTGCCCCTGATTGAATATAAAGGAGAGCGCCTTCTTTACACCGCTGATTTAATCCCTACAGTAGGGCACCTTCCTATTCCTTATGTCATGGGTTATGACGTACGGCCACTGATCACTCTTAAAGAAAAGAAAGAGGTCTTGGATCTCGCTGTTAAAAACAATTGGCTGCTCTTTTTTGAGCACGATGCTCATCACGAGCTCTGTTCTTTAAAGAACACCGAAAGAGGGATTCGCTCCGATAAAATCATTACTTTTAATTCTCTATAATACACTCAAATGAAGTACTCGATCTTTAAACCCATTAGTCTCTTGCTACTGTTACTTTTTGCCTCTTGTAAGAGTTTGCTCATTCCTGAATTTGTCATTGATTCTTATGCCTTTGCCGAGAAAAAAGAAGCCTTGACTGAATCTCAAAAACAACAGTGGCGATTTGCAGACCCTTTTAGAGATTCTATCCCTGGAATAAGTTTGGACAAGGCCTATGAATTTATCGCTGACAAACCTTCAAAAGAACTGATTGTCGCTATTTTAGATTCAGGTATGGATTTAGATCACGAAGATTTCAAGGGTATGTTATGGGTAAATGAAGACGAGATTCCCAACAATGGTATTGACGACGACCAAAATGGGTATATCGATGATATTCACGGTTATAATTTCTTAGGAGATGCCTATCAAGAACAGCTCGAAAACACTCGAATTCTCGCCAACAAAATTGGAGATGCCAGCCTTCAAGAAAAAGTCAAGGCTGAGGTTGAAAAAGCGTTAGTCGAAGCGATTCAAAACAGAGATCGTTATAAGAGTATTAAGATGGCTGTAATCGAAGCCGACAAAGCCTTTAAAAAGGCTGCTGCTCTAGAGCAGTACAGCATTGAAGATCTCGAATCTTTTGAGACTACCAATATCATTTTAAAAGGCCATATTGGCTTACTAAAACAGATGTTAGGCTTCGCTGATTCTGTTGAAATGGCTCTTGAAGAAATCGATTCTGGTATTCAATACTTCAGCGATCAGGTTGATTACAGCTATAACGTCAACTTTAATGGAAGGACTTCTGTTGGGGATAATCCCTATGATTTATTGGATGTACCTTATGGAAATGGGAATCCTAAAAACCTCTTTCCTGAAGAATCCCATGCAACCCATGTAGCGGGTATTGTAGGCGCGAGTCGAATGAATGAGCTAGGTAGTTATGGAGTAGCCGACAACGTAAAACTGATGAGCATCCGCTCTGTTTCCAATGCAGATGAATACGACAAAGATATCGCCTTGGGTATTCGCTATGCGGTAGACAATGGTGCTAAAATCATCAATTGCAGTTTTGGAAAACGCTATTCTCCAAACAAAGAATGGGTTTACGATGCGATTAAATACGCTCAAAGCAAGAATGTACTGATCGTTCACGCGGCGGGTAATGATTCAAAAGACATTGACTTAGTTTCAAAAAACCCAAACTATCCTAACGACCACAAAGGAACGAAAGGTGAATTTGTAAAGAACTTCATTTCAGTAGGAGCATTAGCTCCGAGTTTTGGAACTGATATGATTGCTTCCTTCTCCAATATTGGAAAAGAAAATGTCGATGTGTTTGCTCCAGGAGATGAGATTTATTCAACCATTCCCCAGAGCAAATACAAATACGAAGGAGGAACCTCTATGGCGGCCCCAGTGGTGTCTGGAATTGCTGCCTTAGTATGGTCTAGATATCCAAACTTAAAAGCTTCTGAACTCAAAAAAATTCTAATGCTATCGGGAACTAAAATCAATTTAGACGTCATCGATGTAAGTCAAGAAGAAGAGACCTTAAAGCCTTTTGATTCCTTTTCAAAAAGCGGTCGTATCGTCAATGCTTATCAAGCTTTAAAACTAGCAGATCTCATCACAAAAAAACGATTTAAACTAAAACACTATGAATATTAAAACCCTCAAAACTTTTGCTTTATTTTTAAGCATCAGCACACTTGCTCTTGCGCAACAATCCTCTTATTGGCAACAAAAAGTCGACTATCAGATGGATGTTGACTTCAATGTTAAAGACTTTACCTATACAGGAACGCAGCAGCTGATCTACACTAATAATTCTCCTGATGAATTAAATAAGGTCTTCATTCATTTGTACTACAATGCCTTTCAGCCAGGGAGTGAAATGGACATTCGACTACAAAACATTGCTGATCCAGATCGCAGAATGATTACTGAAGACAAGAAGAGCAGAATTGCTTCTCTTACTCCTGAACAAATTGGATATCTACACATCAGCGAAGTAACTCAAGACGGGGCTTCAGTTTCGTTTGTAGAAGAGGGAACTATCGCTAAAATCATTCTCGACCAACCTCTTGCAAGTGGCGCTTCGACCACTTTTAAGCTCAAGTTCTCGGGACAAATTCCAGAACAGATCAGAAGATCAGGTCGCAATTCAAAAGAGGGCGTTGCCCTTTCGATGTCGCAATGGTATCCCAAATTAGCGGAGTACGATTATGAAGGATGGCATGCCACACCTTATATCGCTAGAGAGTTTCACGGAGTTTGGGGAGATTTTGATGTTAAAATCACCATCGACAAAGACTATACGGTTGGGGGAACTGGATACTTACAAAACCCTCAAGAAATTGGACATGGCTATCAAACTCCAGGAACCCAAGTAAAGACTCGTGGCAAAAAATTAACCTGGCATTTTAAAGCGCCGATGGTTCACGATTTTATGTGGGCTGCTGACCCAAATTACATCCACGATGTTCGACAAATGGAAGATGGACCTACTCTTCATTTCTTCTATAAAAACGATGAAGAACTAATCGAAAACTGGAAAAAACTACAGCCTAAAACTGAGGAAGCAATGCGCTTCTTTAGTAACAATGTTGGCAAATACCCTTACGATCAATATTCAGTTGTTCAAGGAGGTGATGGCGGTATGGAATACGCGATGAGCACCCTTATTACAGGTGGCCGTGACTTCGGTTCTCTTGTGGGAGTAATGGCTCATGAAATGGCTCATTCTTGGTTTCAACACATCTTGGCAACCAACGAAACCAAACACTCTTGGATGGACGAAGGATTCACCTCTTTTATCTCTTCACTTTGTATGAATCAACTCATGGAGAAAAACTTAGACAACCCCTTTGAAGGATCGTACAGAGGTTATAGAGCGCTTGTAAATTCTGGAAAAGAACAACCACAAACAACCCACTCAGATCGATACGATTTAAATTTTGCATACAGTATTGCGGCCTACTCTAAGGGTTCTGTGTTTTTGTCTCAGCTCGGTTATATCATCGGTCAAGAAAATTTAATGAAAACCATTAGGAAGTATTATGAGGATTTTAAGTTTAAACACCCAACTCCAAACGATATTAAAAGAGTCGCTGAAAAGGTTTCTGATATGGAATTGGATTGGTATTTAACCGATTGGACTAAAACCACAAACACCATCGACTACGGCATTAAAAGTGTTGAAGAAAACGCCAATGGAACTAAAATTGTATTAGAGCGCAAAGGTCTGATGCCTATGCCTATAGATCTTTTAGTGGTATATAAAGACGGTTCTTCTGAAACATTTTATGCGCCACTTCGTATGATGTATGGGCAAAAAGAAAATCCCTATCCAACCATTGATAGAACTGTTTTAAAATCATGGCCGTGGGCCTATCCAACTTATGAGATTACTATTGACAGACCCATGAATAGCATCAAGGGAATACAAATTGACCCTTCTGGATTAATGGCTGATATCGATTTAGAAAACAACAGCTACCAAGGGGAAGAATAATGAGTATCTCTATCGCAAATACCTCAAGATTAAAGAGTAAGAAAAAAATCGGACTGCTCTTTGAAAAAGGAAAGCGCCTTAACGTGGGTCCTTTGCACTTGAGGTATTTGGATGTCGATAGTGAAGAAGATTCTTTGTTTGGATTTTCTGTTCCAAAGAAAAATCACGCCTTAGCGGTCCATAGAAATAGAATCAAAAGACTCATGCGTGAAAGTCTGAGAATTCAAAATGATTCTTCTCTAGAAAAGGGAATGCTTATGATGTTTATCTATTTAGGAAAAACCATTCCTGAATATGAGGAACTTTGTGAATTAATGAACAACCTTTTAAAAAAACTATCGAATGAAAAAGCTTAACCACCTATTTAGCATCGCAACGCTGTTCACAATTCTATCTTGTCAAAATACTCCTCAGATTCAGGAGGAACAATCATGGCAATTAGGTCCCTTTGAAAAACTCGATAAAGTCAATCCTATTTTAAAACCCAGCACAGATCTTTCTTTTATGGATCCCATTCGAAAAGAGGAGGTCTTTTTTGAAGAAAAAAACGTGCTGAACCCTACCGCTGTTGTTAAAGATGGCAAGGTTTATCTTTTGTACAGAGCTCAAGATTCAATGATGACTTCTCGTATCGCTTTAGCGATATCAACCGATGGAGTGCACTTTGAAAAACAGGCCGCTCCTGTCTTTTATCCAGATGAGGATCATTTAAAGTCTTACGAATGGCCTGGAGGAGTTGAAGATCCAAGAATTGTGCTTTCAGAAGATGGTCGATATATTTTAACTTATACCTCTTACGATGGAACAACTGCTCGACTCTTTGTGGCTACCTCTAAAGATCTCTATAACTGGCAAAAACACGGCCCTATTTTTAAAGATGAGAAATACATCGATATGTGGTCAAAATCAGGAGCTATTGTAGCCGAGCAAAGGGGTGCTGATTTTATAGCAAAAAAAATAAACGGACGTTATTGGATGTATTTTGGCGATACTGATTTATTTATGGCGAGCTCTGAGGACCTCATCTCTTGGTCGGTTCTTGAAAACGCAGAGAGCCAAGAAATGATTTCTGTCTTACATCCTAGACCTGGTTATTTCGATTCCAGATTAGTAGAACCTGGTCCTTTTGCGCTGTATACTAAAGAAGGCATTAAGCTGATTTACAATGCCTCTAACGCCAAAAACAATAACGATCCAAACTTACCCGAATTTACCTATGCAGCTGGTCAAGCCTTATTTGATAGCAATACTCCCTATAAACTCATCGATCGTTCAGAGTCGTATTTTATAAAGCCCGACAAAGATTACGAGCGTGTTGGAGAGGTTAATGAAGTGTGTTTTGTTGAAGGATTGGTTTATTTTAATGAGCGTTGGTTGCTTTATTATGGAACAGCTGATTCCAAAGTAGCAGTCGCCGAGACCAATTAGTCTTTAATCATTTTGCGGTGTGGGATGCCGTCTTCTAAGTAGGTTGCTCCTATTGGATTAAATCCTAGTTTTTTATAAAACTCAAGTAAATATTCTTGAGCAGATAACTCGATACCGTTAGTGTAAAACGTTTCTTTTAATGCTTTAATAGTAGCATTCATCAACTCATAACCTAATTGAGAACCTCTATGTGATTGTTTAACTACTACCCTTCCGATAGATGCTTTATCAAAATAGTCTCCCGCTTTAAAAAATCGGGTATAAGCAACTAAATGATCTTGATCATATCCTAAGACGTGATAAGCTTTTTGATCTTTGTTGTCAACATCTTGATAAGGACAATCTTGTTCTACTACAAAAACCTCCGCTCGTAATCGAAGCATCTCATAAAGCTCTTCTTTGGTGAGTTCACTATACGATTTAATTAAAAAATCCATCAGTCTTGAACGATTAGAGGTTTCTCTTCTTCGTATCCGTGCTCAGGTTGAAGTGTCACGTGATTGATCTTGTATTTTTCTAACAGCATCTGCTCCACTTCCTTGAGTTTGTTTCCAAAATCAATCAAACTGATGTCTTTATCAAAATCGATATGGGCCTCTAAATGAACTTCGTCTTCATTGAGTTGCCATACGTGAACATGATGAACATTATTAACCAGTTCAAT
>Ga0181590_10003293_pt1 | contig 13476 bp, 8 predicted proteins | sample 071ome_34_FD_132446 | JGI IMG/M metagenome (GOLD analysis project Ga0181590, IMG submission 132446) | Coastal salt marsh microbial communities from the Groves Creek Marsh, Skidaway Island, Georgia - 071411BT metaG (megahit assembly) | ecosystem: Environmental > Aquatic > Marine > Intertidal zone... | reverse complement strand
GGTGTTTTTGATGATTACACTGACTTTCAAACAGAAGCAGATAATATGGTTGTTTTTGTTAAAAGAAAGCTTGGTGATGATGTTTTAAGTGTTGAATTAACAAAGAAAATGATATGGTCTAGTTTTGAAGAGGCTACATTAGAATATGGCTCCATACTTCATCAATATCAAGCTAAATCAACGCTTTTGAATTATTTGGGCTATTCTACAGGATCTGATGTTCAACAAAAATTACCAAGACAAAATTTAGAATATCTAACAAGATTTTCTGAACCTTATGCTATGGAAGCAAATATAGGAGGCTCATACAACTTTATGAGTGGTTCTATTACTTTAGAAGATGGTAGACAAGATTACGATTTGACGACAGAATTAAAAAATGGTGATGATACTGCATTATTTACATTAGGATCTAATGCAGAAACTTCTGCAGATGGAACGTTGCATCTTAGAGGCAAAATGAAAATTGCAGAAGTATATCACTTTAATCCGCAAGCTGCTTATAGATTTTTTGATACAACATCAGCAATAAACTATTTAAATAATGAATTTTCTTTTGAATCATTTACACCTGAAACAATATTTTATGTTTTGCCAGTTTTTGAAGATATATTAAGAGCCGGACAACTCGATACATCTAATCGAGTAAGAAGATCTAATTATTCATATCAAGTTACCGGTACGAAAATTAGAATATTTCCAACACCTACTGGGCAACTAGATGGTAAAAAATTGTGGATTAAGGTAAGACACTATCCAGATCCTTTAAATCCAAGTTATACAGATAATTCAATTTATGGTGTTAGCGACTTAAGTAATATACCTTATAACAATCTAGATTACAATAAAATTAATTCAATAGGTCGACAATGGATTAGACAGTATACATTAGCTTTGTCAATGGAAACACTTGGTCGAGTTAGAAGCAAATTTGGATCTATTCCTGTACCGGGTAGTGATGTTTCACTTGATGGTAAAGACTTAATTAGCGAAGGACGTTCTGATAAAGAAAAATTAGTTACTTCACTTAAAGAAATGTTAGAAACTCTAACATACGATTCATTAATTGAAAAAAGTGCAGCACGTGCTGAAAACTTAATGAAACAACTTAAACATGTTCCTATACCTAACGGTAAGGCTATTTTCTTTGGATAATTATTATGGCTAGATTATTTATCACACCACGTGAAATTAATTTTTTGAATGACGTTGCTAAAGAATTAGTAAAAGATGTTGTGGGGCAAAAAATATATTATTTTCCGATATCAGAAATTAAATCAAAAGTTCATGATGTTTATGAAGAAGCAAGAGATAAGATATTTGATAACCCTTTAGAAATAGATTGTTTGGTTAAATACATGCCACAAGACGTAACAACTGATCAATTTGGTAGTGAAGAATACTCAACAATTGAAGCATATGCTCAGTCTAGAGATTTATTAGACAAGGGAATAGAGGTGTTTGAAGGTGACTTTTTCTCTTTTGGAGATAAATTTTTTGAAGTTATTAAGGCACCTGATAGTACAACACTTTTTGGTCAAATTGAATATACAGGTTATATTACAATTACTGGTAAACAATCTAGAAAAGGTCAATTTATTAGTAAAGTATTTGGACCTACAGGAGAAGATAGAAGCGATGTTGATGCTGTACAAGATACATTTTATCAACAAAGAGGATATAAAAATAATCAATTAGGTGAGACAGGAGATGTTAGAGAACTTAGAAAACGTGGCGTATTAGACAATCCAATAACAGGACCTAAAGAAATTTCTAATAAAGACGCAGGTAAGTCAGGAAATAACTTTTATGATGAGTAATTAAAATGAGTAACAAAGTAGACTTTAAAAATTATGACAAACCAGTTGCAGAAAATTATTCTATACCTGAAGCAGGTATTGAAGATATTGATCGTGCTATTTTTGATCTTTTTGATAAAAACATAAGTTTTGAAGTATTATCCAATAATGAACTAGTAAAAGTTCCTGTTGTTTTTGCTGCAGGTGAAAGATTTGCATTAACAAGAAGAAAAAATCCGATTAGAGATGATAATAATACTCTAATTCTTCCTCTTATTGCTATTAGTAGAAACAATGTTGATTTTAGCAATGGTCAAAGTGGAAGAGGATCTGCAATAACAACTAGAGATCAAACAGGTTATGTTATAAAGAAAAGACTTTCTGATCATGATCGTGATTATCAAAATATTATCAACAAGTTTGGTATACAAAATCAAGATAACGTTTCTTCTCGTAAAAACTTTTTAGGTAGTGCTGTGACGCCAGGGAATGGAGCAAATCCAGGTACAGTTGCATCAAGAAGACAGAATAACAATTTAAGATTTTCAAAATCAGGTCTAATTACATTATCTAATGAATCAATATCAAATAATATATTTGAAGTCATACAGATACCTTACCCTATATTCTTGACTATAGATTATAATGTTGTATTTTGGTCGCAGTATATGCTTCAAATGAATGAAATGCAAGAAACATTTTTAAGTAACATGTTAGGACAGTCTGAAGAGTTTGTAATTAAATCTACAAAGGGTTACGAATATGTTGCTAAATCGTCAACCAGTTTTAATTCTGAGTTTAATTTTTCAAATTATACAGACTCAGAAAGAATTATTAAGACATCAATTAATCTTAAAGTTTCAGGATATATTTTAAATTCTCAAAATCCGGGTATACCAAATCAGATAAGAAGTTTTGTATCTTCACCTATGATAGATTTTGGATATTATGATACATCTGCAACAATCACTAAAGGATCTAATGGTATAGACAACAAAAGAGATATGAATGATTTTATTTTAAGTGATATTATTTCAGAAGAAGATGTTGGAAATAATGATGAACCGGTTATTCAGGAAGAGATTATCAATCCATTTACTGGTAAAAAAACTATAAGTTATTCTAAGATATTAACTTCTGATCAGAGAAGTGGAGAAACAGTTGCAAGTAATTTGATAATAAAAAATATAGATAATCAATATGAGTAAGATGTTTGATCGACAAAATAATACTTATAACAGAATATAAATAATTTAAGGGAGCGTTCAAATGGCTGAACAAACATTCAAATCTCCAGGTTTTTTTGAAAGAGAAATTGATTTATCTGTCAGATCTCAGCAAAATTTAGGTATTCCTGCTGGAGTTATCGGTACTTCCGAAAAAGGTCCAGCTTTTATTCCTATAACTGTAGGATCAATGGTTGAATTTGAGAACATATTTGGTAGTTTTAATCATGAAATGTATGGCCCTTATGCTGTCAATGAATGGTTGAAAAATAGAACAGCATTAACATATATCAGAGTTTTAGGTGCTGGTGCAAATGAAACTATAGCAGACATCAATACAACAAAAAACAATGGGACAGTAAAAAACGCAGGTTTTATTATAAAAGGAGCACAAGCAAATTCAAGTGGTTTTGGAGGACCATCTAACTCACATGTAGGGGCAGTACAATTTTTAGTAGCAAATCATGAAATTCATGAGTCAGGTCTAGAATCTTTAGCATATCCTATCTTTACTGACAACGATTCATTTGGATCAGGACAAGCTAATATGGTTAGAGGTGTTATTTTTATGGCATCCGGATCAAGAATGGAAATAATGGATACAAATGATTATTATTCAACATTAGTGGGTCAATCTGATCAAAAATTTACAGGATCGATTTCTTCTTATAATAACTCTAAAACACAAGGTACATTCAAGCTGATCGTTTCTTCATCTGCTGGCGCAGGTTACAATACAGAAGAAGGTTACGCAGGAATTAAAATATTTACTGCTTCACTTAATCCTAGTAGTGATTATTATATTAGTAAGATATTAAACACAGATCCTAGGAATTTTCAATCAGAAGAACACTTATTATACTTACATTATCCTGTTGAAGATGAGATCGTCAGAGTTAAATACGAAGCTTCTCAAGGTACTGTTGCTTTACTTTCTGGATCTTCAGAGACAAAAAGAAATAATTATGGAAAATTTGATACTAGATATTCCAATTCAAGAACAACAAGCTTTATTTCACAACCTTTTGGTGATAAAGAATATGATCTATTTTATTTTGAAACGTTAGCAGATGGTGCTAAAACTCAATATGATGTCAAAGTTTCTATTAGTAATATAAGAAGATCAACTGATCCTTTGGATCCTTACGGAACTTTTACAGTTGAAGTAAGAAGATATGAAGACACAGATCAAGCAACGCAAATTGTAGAACAATTCACAAATTGTAACTTAAATAAAGATAGCGAAAACTATATAGCTAAAAAGATAGGAGATAAAAAGATCTTCTTTAACTTTGATGCTTTAAGTGATTCTGAAAGAAGAATTGTTGAATCGGGAAAATTTCCTAATCAATCATCTTTTATTAGAGTAGTAATGAATTCTGCTTTTGATACAAAAGGTAACATTCCTAAAGAAGCTCTTCCTTTTGGATTTAGAGGAATTCCTGCGTTAATTACAAATGGTACACTTAAAGATGAGCCAACAGGATCAGAGTTTTTAAGTGAAGGAAAGCATTACGGCATCGATGCTGTTAATGCAATGTCAGGTTCTATTATTCCTCCTCTTCCTTTTACAATTAAGGCAACACGAGGAGCAGTTAATGCAAGTGGAGCTTATTTTGGAGATGCAGGTAATTCCGAAGTTGCAGATGCTAGAGTTTACTGGGGAGTTAAAACAACTCGTCTTCCTTTAACATCAAGTTTAACACAAGCTGCACTTTATACAAATGCTGGTGCAATAAGAAACGAAGTCACTGATAATTATATTAAGTTTAGCGGTATACAATTACTTGATGTATTAACTACAGGATCTAAGTCAGATACATTTAATAATAATAAATTTAGTTTATCACGTGTAGCATTCTCAAATGCAGGAACTGTTTCAGCACAAATTACCGGTTCAGCTGCTGATCATATGCTTGAAGCTGTATATATTAGAAACGGTAATCCAGATCCTGTTGATCATCTTATATCTTCAGGAGACTTTAATTCTAGAATTACTTTAGCAACATTAGTTAAAGATACTAATGCAAAGTACTTTAATAGATTTGCACCTTATAATAAATTTACAAACGTATTTTACGGTGGATTTGATGGTGTAAATATTTTAGACAATGATATGAGAAAACTTAATGATAAGTCTAGCTCTTCAGCGGCAGGTGGAAAAGGTTCAGGAGGAGCTAACAGTAGATTAGGTTTATCATCAGATTATACTGCAGGTACAGGTTTGAGCAATAATTCAATAAAGTCTTATAGAACAGCTATTGATATTATGACTGATCCTATGAATTCAAATGTAAATATCGTTTCTATTCCTGGTCAACGTGATTCTTTTATTACAGATCATTTGGTTGAGAAAATTGAAGATTATGGAAAAGCATTGGCAATTGTTGATATTGAAAACTGGGATGATAATCCTACGCGTCTCTTTGATGGTGAAAGTACAATTCCAAGTGTTAGAGAAACATCAGAAAGATTTGATACACGAGGATTAGATAGTTCATTTGCTGCTGCATATTTTCCAAATGTAACAATACAAGATCCTAATACAGGAAGAATGGTTGTTGTACCGGCTTCTATTGCTGCATTAGGTGCATTAGGTTATAACGATTCTGTTTCATATCCTTGGTTTGCACCTGCAGGATTTAATAGAGGATCTTTAGATTTTGTTAAAAATACTCAAGCTAGACTGACAGCTGCAGATCGCGATACTTTATATGAAGCAAGAATTAATCCTATTGCAAGCTTTCCAAATAGTGGATTTGTTATTTTTGGTCAAAAAACATTACAGTTTGCTAAGTCTTCTTTGGATCGCGTGAATGTAAGAAGAATGCTTTTGGAAGTAAGAAGAATTGTGGAAAATGTTGCTAATGAAATTGTTTTTGAACAAAATAATCAAGCAACAAGAAATAGATTCATATCACAAGTAAATCCTTTGCTTTCGTCAATACAAAGTCAACAAGGTATCGATTCATTTAGAGTTGTAATGGATGCGTCAAATAACACAGCACAAGATGCTGAACAAAATAAATTAAACGGAAGAATTGTTTTGGTACCAACTAGAGCTGTAGAATTTATAGCTGTTGACTTTATTATAACAAATTCAGGCGTAAGTTTTGAGTAAGATGATAATTAAAGAATAAATGGAGATATAACAAATGGCAGAATTAGTTTTTAAAAGTGCGGGTGTAAGTAGTCGTGAAATCGATCTTTCATTTCCTACACAAACTGCTCCTGTAGGTATTCCCGCAGGAGTCATAGGAACTTCAAACGAAGGACCGGCTTTTGTCCCTGTTACTGTTTCAAACTTTTCAGAGTTTCAAAATATATTTGGAGCTTCAGATGGAGAAAAGTTTGGACCAATTGCAGTAAGTCAATGGTTAAAAAATGCACAATCATGTACTTTTATAAGAGTTTTAGGTGTTGGTGACGGTAAACAAAAAGCTTCATCAGGTGTTGTTAATAGAGCTGGATTTTTTGTTGGTGATGAACTAGTTCAAAATTCAGGTATAATAGGTGGTAATCCATATGCTTACAGCGCTGCGGGTCAACCTCAGATCAAAGGGAGATCTTACTTCTTAGGTTGTTTTATGTCAGAATCTGCAGGAAGTACAGTATTTAGCTCCGCAGGAATTCAAACAAATTCAACAGGGTCAGCAATTCTTAGAGGCGTTTTATTAGCACCAAGTGGTGTTATTCTTCACTTAAGCGGTGGAGATGGTAGATCAGGCCAACCTTCATCTTCACAAACAGCAATTGCTAGTTCAGGAGACTTAATAGGTCGTAAAGGATCTCTAACCGGCGCAGTTAATTTATCTAATGGTAACTTTGTAATGTTACTAAACGGTCATAAAAATACTGCAGCGTATCCTAACGTTATTACAGCATCTTTTACATCTACATCTCCAAATTATTTTGCAAATAAATTCAATACTGATCCATATAAGATTGAAGAAGCAGGTCATTTGCTTTATTCATATTATGATGTTGCTCCTAACTACGCTGCAATTACTGGTTCAGGTGTTATTAAATCATCCTATGTTAGTCCTGTAGGATCAGGATACGAAGACATAGGGTTTTTATTAACGTCTTCTTTAGATCGATCAGCTTCTACACCTAGTTCTGTAGTTCCACTTTATGAAGATTTTAGAGACAGATTTAAAACAGCAGTTTCTCCTTATGTAATATCACAATCTCCAAATCAAAACTTGTTTAGAATTCATGCATTGTCAGCAGGTGCAGCTACTAATACAAAGTTTAAAATATCAATTGAAAACATTACAAGAATTAATGCATCATCTTATCCTACTTTTGATCTTATTGTTAGAGACTTTTATGATTCTGATGAAAAGAAAGTAGTTTTAGAATCTTTTAGAGGTATTAACTTAAACCCAGATTCTGATCGTTATATAGGACGTGCTATAGGTGATATGAATACATACTTTGAATTTGATAAAGATGCTCTATCACAAAAAATCAATGTTACCGGTAATCATCCTGTTAAATCAAATTATATTAGAGTTGAAATTACAGATAATGTTAATAATGGTGTTATTGATAAAACTTCTATTCCTTGTGGATTTAGAGGTCCTCTTCAAGTAGTTTCATCCGGATCAATTCTTGCTAATCCTTATTCGGCTGATGTTTATAATGCAACTGATCCTCATAGAGCAGTAATTAATCCTCCTATTCCATATCGTCAAACTGTTGCTTTAGGAACAGGAGATACAAAACGTGTTGCTAATAACTTGTACTGGGGAATGCAATTTAATAATGCATCATCAGTTACAGAACCTAATTTACCTTCTGTTTTTAATGAAAGCTTTGATTCTTATGTTAAATTCTTCCCAACACATCGAACTGATGGCAGAAACTTTGCTGAAGCTTCAGATACAATTTGTAACAATCTGTTTAGTTTAGAGAATATTCAGGTTCGAACAGGTTCAGCAGGAACAAATGGAGCAAACTTAGACGCAGATGTTGATTATTGGTTAAGTGCTTCCTATGTAAGAGATGGAAACATTACAACAAATGATACAAACAAAACACGTGCTTTCCGTCCATCAGACTTAGAAGTACCAGGTAATAGAAGATATGCTAAATTTTCATTCTTCTTGCAAGGTGGATTTGATGGTACTAACGTTCTTAATTCAGACAAGGATAAATTAACAAACAATGCTGTGAGAAGAGAGATAGATAATTCTTCCGATCAGGGTGGTGTTAATGGTGCTACCGCGGCTGCTTATAGAAAAGCAATCGATATTATGGGTGTTAAATCAGAAGTTGATATTAAATTATTAGCAACTCCAGGAATGAGAGTTCCAGCTATTACTGATTATGCAATAACAGCTGTAGAAAATAGATTTGATGCATTATATCTTATGGACGTTGAAAAGTACAATAATGATAATGTCATCATGACAGGATCTAGCGATTTGGTTAATGTAAAAAATACAGTTCAAGCTTTTAAGAGTCGTGGATTGGATAGTTCATTTGCTGCAGCATATTTTCCTGATGTTGTTATTAGAGATCCTAATTTAGATCAATTAGTTAACGTACCTGCTACAGTTGCAGTACTTGGTGCCTTTTCATTGAATGATGCAATTGCTCATCCTTGGTTTGCTCCTGCAGGTTTTACAAGAGGTGCATTAGACGCTGTAGAAACTGTCGACGTACGTCTTTCACGTAAAAACTTGGATGACCTATATGATGTTGACATTAATCCTCTCACATCATTTCCTGGGACTGGAATTGTTGTTTATGGACAAAAAACTCTTTTAGCTAGTGCTTCTGCTTTAGATAGAATTAATGTAAGAAGACTTTTGATATCTGTTAGAAGATCAGTTAGAAAAGTTGCAAATTCTTTGTTGTTTGAACCTAATCGTCAAGAAACATTAGATAAGTTTAATGCTTTGGTTAATCCAATTATGCAAAGAGTTCAAGAACAGGGTGGGGTTGATCGTTATAAAGTTATTATTGATACCACAACAACTACACAGGCAGATGTTGAAAATAATACAATTAGAGGTAAGATATATTTACAACCTACACGTACTGTTGAGTTTATTGCACTTGATTTTGTTGTTACAAATGCCGGCGCAAACATTTAAAAAGACATATATATAATATTATAGGAGAAAAAAATGGCAGAAACACTTTCAGTTGCTGATATGCTTCCAAACAAATTCGAACCTAAAAGACAAAATAGATTTGTCTTGGCAATCGAAGGAATTGACGCATTCTTGGTTAAAACATCAGGACGTCCTAAGTGGAGTATTTCTACTAAAGAATTTAAGTACATAAACAGTTATCGTCGAATTGCTGGTGGTAGAGGAACATGGAGTTCAATAAACGTTACACTTTATGATCCTATCGCACCATCTGGCGCGCAACAAGTTATGGAATGGATTAGAACTCATCATGAATCAGTAAGTGGACGTGCAGGTTATGCTGATTTTTATAAGCGTGATATTCAAATTAAAATCCTAGATCCTGTAGGAACAGTTGTTGAATTATGGGATATCAAAGGAGCATTTTTGACAGGTGTTGATTTTAATCAATTAAGTTATGATGACGATGGTACACCTCACGAAATCAATCTATCAATAGAATTAGATAATTGTATTTTGCAATTCTAAATTTTACATAGAATTTTTGGGACATTATAATTACTATAATAAACGGAGTAGTTGTAATGTCTCAAATTCCAGATGGATCTTATAAACCTATTAATGATATTAATGAAAGTGTATTAGGCTGGGAAATTCCTGTTGAATCTGTCCCTTTACCGTCAGGAGGTGTTTTATACTCTCCTGATTCTTTTTTTTATAATAAGGCATCAATTAAAGTTAAAGCAATGACTGCTAAAGAAGAAGATATTTTGTCTTCACGTGCTTATTCAAAAGAAGGAACAACTATAGAACATTTAATTGCTTCTTGTACAGGAGCACCTCTAAAAGATGTTAGTGAATTATTACTAGGCGACAGAAATGCACTGCTGATATCAATAAGAATTACGGGTTATGGTTCAGATTATAGCGCTAATGTTACATGCCCAAAATGTACTAAAGTTTCAGAAAATATTTTTGATTTAAGTGAATTAGAAATTATTCCACTAGATTCTTCTTTAAGCGTTGCAGATGGAGTTTTTAGTTTCAAACTTCCTGTTTCTAAAAAAACTGTGTACTTTAAATTTTTAAATAATAAAGAAGAAGAAAATATTTCAAAAGATTACGAAAATACACAAAAACTTTTAGGCGAGAATAGTGTAGGAAGTATTACTTTTAAACTATTTAAAAGAATAATGAAAATTGATGACGTAACCGATAGAGATAAAATTAAAAAGTTTATAGATATTATGCCGGCATATGATTCTAGAAGTTTAAGAAAATTTATATCTGACAAGGAACCAAGATTAAAAACAGAAATAAATTATAAATGTAAACATTGTTCCGAAGAATCTGAAATCTTACTTCCTATAGGAAGAAATTTTTTTTGGCCGGCCTGAAAACGTACGTAAGATCTTTCTTGAACACTCATATTTACTTATGAAACACTTACATATATCTTATACTGACATTAGGGTGATGCCAATAAGATATAGAGAATGGTATATAGATAGATTTATAAAAAATTTAAATGAAGAAACTAGACTACATAATCAAAGAATAGAAGAATTTAATTCTAAGAAAACTAGTCATTTTTAATTTATTGATTTAAAAATCTTTCTTGTGATAATTATTTGTATTACATGAGTTTAATAAGCACAAGGAATTTCTTTTATGGCTGATCCTTTTTTAAATACTATAACTTCGCAAGACGCATTGAATAGTGCTATACGTAGTGCTTTTGATAATTACACCGATCCATTACAAGGTAGCTGGTTTGCAAGAATGCTTCCTGATAAAAATGACAGTAATACCAATGCAATTAAAGAAAACAATGGTGCAATTCAAGAAAACACAGACGCAAATAAAAGCACTACTGAGGCACTTAATAATGCAGCTAAAACAGGCAGTATTGTTAAATTAGTAATGGCTGGGCAAGACATAGATGACAAAGATGAGTTATTTAAGAAATTAGGAGTGACTACTCAAGAAATTATAGAAACGTTTGGTCGAGGTTTTAATGATTTATATGCAGGAGCAGTTGCATTTGCAGATATGACTGCAGAAGTTACACAGCCTCATTTAGAATTTTTTGATTCTGTTCAGAAAAGTCTAGGTGGTCTTAAAGATGTAACAAAAGAATCTACAATAGGTTTGTCACAAGATTTATCAGAAGCTTATCAAACATTTGCAAAAGATTTTCTTAAAACTAATAAAGAGTTAAATAGTGAAGAAAATCGTTATTTAATGCGGGATATTGAATTAACGTCTAATGAAAAATTAAATAATTTAGCGAATCAGACAAATCAAGTAATGGCAATGGTTGAAGATCCTAAAAAAGCATTTGACACATTTGCACGAATTGTCACATCAACTGGTGATACATACGGTCAACAAATAACTTCTCAGTTTAAAAACTTTTCACAAGAATTATTTGTAGTACAAGAAGGTTTAGGGTTGAATGCTGATCAAATGACAAAGATAATAACGCGTTCTATCGATACAACAGGTGAAGCTTCGATGGAAACTTTTGATAATATTGTTAAGTTGACAATGGCAGCTGAAAAATCAACAGGAATTTCATCTAAAGTTATAGCTGATGGTTTTGCTAAAATGAAAACAGACGTTCGAACCTTTGGAAACGTTACTGATGAAGAAGCTATTAGAATAAGTACTAATCTCCTTCAGATGGGTGTAAGCGTTGAAGGTTTAGGTCAAATGATTAATAAGTTTACCAATTTTGATGGAGCAGCACAATCAATTGGTAATTTAACTGCGGCATTCGGTGTACACATGGATGCTATGGAAATGATGACTTTAGCAAATACTGACCAAGAAGCTTTTTTAATGAGAATAAGAGAGCAATTTGAAGAACAGGGCGTTGCTTTTGAAGATATGAATTTGGCACAACAGAAACTATTATCACAACAAATAGGATTAGGAATCGAAGAAACATCGCGACTTTTAGATTTTGATAGAGAAATAACCTCAATCGAGGACTTACAAGCTGCTTCCGAAGAAATGGATCAAAATGAAGCCATTGACAGGATGAAAGATAATATTTCAGACTTAATAAGTCAAGGTGTAGACTTAGAAACAGCAATTGCTAAATCAAAAGCTTTTGGATTAGGAGGTGAATTTTCTGCACAAGTTGTTGAAGCTAATAAAAATGTTAATACACTTATACAATCTTTTGGATCTTTTGCAGCTCGTAAACAAAAGGAAATATCTTCAGAACTTATTGAAATGATTGCAAATGGTGCTAAAGACGCTCAAGCGCTAATTGAATCATTTAACAAAAAAATTAATGAAGCTAATAATAAGTCAAGCAAAATTAGCGAAGCTCAAATCGCTAATGCAGAAGCAATAGGAATTGCGCAAGCTAATGCTAGTACACAGGTACAACAATCATCTGCAGAAGGCATAGGTACAACAATAGGAAATGCATCTGGAGCTGCGCACTTAAAAGTTGTTAAAGCGGGTTTGAAGTCTGATGAAGCTGTAGGACTTACTTATGGCGCTAGTGGTGTAGGTAATATGTTAGGAGGAGCTCCTTAATGAAAGAAGAAAAAATTAAAAGAGAATTATATAAAGAATTATCACTGGAAGAATATGGAATAAAAGAAGAAGATTTAGACTTTAATTCTATAATGCAAATCTATAGTTTTATAAATAATTTATATCAAAGTTTAAGTGAATTTGATGAGCCTCAAAACAAAGTAGTTTCAGATTACGCAGACAAAATTTTACAAAAAGGAATAGAAAATGACGACTCGAAAAACTCTTAAAGATTTTTTACAAAATGTTAAAGGAATTCCTGGAGATCAAATAAGCTTTGCATTAAATAATGGAGAATCTGAATTAAAAGAAGGTGACGATTTAGGTATCGATATTGTTACTGGAGAAAGCTTATTAGACTTAAACGAATCAGCAAAAGGATACTTGGGTGATTATGTTAATTTTATAACGTCAAAAAATAATCAACAAATCAAACAAGGAAATTTTCAAAGTGTGTCTGCAAAGAGGGGTAATCATCCTCAATCCCAACCTGATGCATCAACAGATAATCCGCATGTTATGCAAGGAACTCATGAAGCATCAAAAATGAATGAATATTCAAATAGTGGTTATTTTGGAGAAGATTTAAATAATATAGTTGATAAGATAGGTATTGATCCATCTAAAAATAAGATACTAACAGAAATAGAAGGTCAAGATTTAAATAAAAGTAATACAGTCGCTATTAATCCAGCTGGTGAGAAAAACGCAATCGTTCAAGCATCACAAAATTTGTTAGTTAAAAATAATAGATTTAGTCCTACTGCGAAAGCAAAAGTTTTTAAACCT
>Ga0181590_10003291_pt1 | contig 13484 bp, 4 predicted proteins | sample 071ome_34_FD_132446 | JGI IMG/M metagenome (GOLD analysis project Ga0181590, IMG submission 132446) | Coastal salt marsh microbial communities from the Groves Creek Marsh, Skidaway Island, Georgia - 071411BT metaG (megahit assembly) | ecosystem: Environmental > Aquatic > Marine > Intertidal zone... | reverse complement strand
GGATAGACTATGTAGTGTATGCAGCAAATGCAGTACACGCAATCGCAACATTAGACAATAGGAACTCGTAATGTCTTTAATTGGATCGTCAATACTCGCTGGTTCCGCTGCGAATCAGGGATATACTATTGAAAAATCTCTACAGTTCAATGGAACTGATGAGTATTTGAGTCGTACTCTATCTACTGGAGGTAGTAGAACTAAATGGACTTGGAGCGGATGGGTCAAACTTGGTCAAATTGAGAATGATCAAACTTTAATTGCAGCGGGGGATTACGCTCAGTCTCAAACAAGAGATACAGAATGGGTATCAATTACTTCGGGCGCACAGCTTTTTTGGGGTTATGCAAAAAGAGTAAGTGGATCATATATACATCAAAGCTATGTATATTCTACTGCATTGTTTCGTGATCCTTCATCTTGGTATCATATTGTAGTAGTAAAAGATGTTTCAAATCCTGTAACAAATGATAGAGTTATTTTTTATGTAAACGGTGTTCGGATGCCTGCGTATGCTACAAATGCAGTTGAAAATACGAATGGGCGAATAAACGATTCGACAGCATCACATAAAATTGGACTAATTGATGCAGCCTATGCAGGCGGGTGGTCTGATAAATACCTAGCAGACGTTCACTTTATAGATGGACAGGCATTAGATCCAACTTACTTTGGTGAGACAAGCAACAATTATGGTCAGTGGATTCCTAAAAAATATGCTGGAACTTATGGAACAAATGGATTCTTTCTAGATTTTGAAGACAATTACTACGAAGACAAGTCTGGTAATGGTAACGACTGGACAGCAAATAACTTAGCATCCACTGATGTAGTTGACGACACTCCTAATATTAACTTCTGTACGTTGAATCCGTTGCGTAATAAAGCGTTAACATCAATTTCGTGTACCGATGGAAATTTAACATTTTCTGCCAATGATGGTCATACACTAGGAACAATAATTCTTCCGCTTTCTGGAAAGTATTATTTTGAAATGACTTGTGGATCGGTAGGAGGTCAAGTTACTTTTGGGCTTGGAGATATAGATTACAATCAATCAGCAGGTGGTTTAGGTGGAGTAGGAATGAGAGCATATTCTACCAATGCTAGGTTATATGGTCCTACTAACACTAATACAGGTATTACCTATACAACTAATGACGTTATTGGTGTTGCTGTTAATATGGACACTGGTGTAGTAACTTTTTATAAAAACAACACATCAATAGGAACGTTTACTGATCTAATTAGTTCTGGACAACGGTTTGCTCCATTTATTTCAGCTACTAACGGAACTGGTGGTGGAACTGTCAACTTCGGTCAAAAATCATTTGCTTATACTCCACCAACAGGATTTAACACACTTTGTACAGATAACCTACCAGAACCAACTGTAACTCCTGGTGAGCATTTTAACACTGTTTTGTATTCAGGTAACGATGGTGCGACTGCTACTAAATCTGTAACTGGTGTTGGTTTCCAACCAGATGTGGTTTGGATAAAGAATAGAACTGCAACAAGTAATCATAATTTGTTTACTTCTACTCTTGGGCCAGAAGCAAACACTGCATTGTTACCCAATGCTACAAATACGCCATTAAATAGAGGATTTAAGACTTACGATTCTGATGGATTCACATTAACCAATCTAGGACACAATGATAATAATGAGGAATCTTATGCATCATGGCACTGGAAAGCAGGTGGTTCTTCAACAACTGTCAACACAGATGGAACAACAAGTTCAAACACATCAGTAAATACTTCTGCTGGTTTTAGTATTGTTTCATTTAATGCTGGAGCAGCAGGGAATCACACAGTAGGGCATGGGTTAGGAGTTACTCCAGAATTAATCATAATGAAAGATCTTGATAGCTCTGGTTATGGTAACTGGCTTGTATTTCATTCAGATGTTTGTACTTCAACAAGTAACTATTTACTTTTAAATGGTACAGGTGCTCTTGGTAGTGTTGCAAACAGTTGGGGTTCTGCTTTACCCACAAGCACAGTGTTTGGATTTGGCAGTAATGTAAATGTGGCTGCTAATGACGATATCGTAGCATATTGCTTTGCCTCAGTAGAAGGATATTCTAAGTTCGGAAGCTACACAGGCAACGGTTCTACTGATGGTCCATTTATCTACACAGGCTTTAGACCTGCTTGGATTATGATTAAACGAACAGACGCCACAAATAATTGGGTTATGCACGACACCAAAAGAGATCCTTACAACCAAGCATTAAATCTTTTATGGCCTAACTTAAGTAATGCTGAAGCTGCAGGCTCTGCGTCTAACTACGGATTTGATTTGTTATCTAATGGTTTCAAAGCAAAAGGAACTACTGGTGGTGGCAATGATTCTGGCGGTACTTACATCTACGCAGCATTTGCTGAAAATCCATTCAAGTATGCTAATGCTAGAGGAACTTCGTTTGACAAGTTTACTACACCATCTGCTTCAGCGTTAACCATTCCTCAGTCTGCTAGGTTTGATGGCAGTAGTGCGCATTTAGAAAGAAGTGTTAGTGTTGCAGGCAACAGAAAGACTTGGACTTGGAGTGGATGGTTTAAGAAGTCCGAAAACGGCACTACTCATGATTTATTTTCAGCAAAGAAAAATGGACTCACTTACCCCAACATGGATATCGCTATGGAAGCAGGTGATTACATTAGAATTTGGGATTATCAAGGATCTGCAGGAAGCCCATCAAACACCTTTTTGGTTAACAAATATACCACTAGACTATTTCGTGACACTTCATCTTGGTATCACATTGTTGTTGCGGTTGACACAACAGACGCAACTGCTGAGGATAGAGTTAAACTTTTTGTGAATGGATCGAGAATAACTGATTTTAGTACAAATACAAATCCGACCCAAGATAGAGATTTGGAGATCAATAACGCAACTAATCATATTTTAGGTGGTAACGCAGCGGGATCTTCTGGTTATGTTAACGGATACTTAGCAGAAGTCAACTTCATTGACGGACAAGCCCTTGGACCAGAATCTTTCGGATATCAAGACACAACAACAAAGCAATGGTTGCCTAGATCTTACAATGACTTTGGCCCAGAGATAGATTACGGAGCAAATGGTTTCCGACTAGACTTCCAGTCTGGAGCATTAGGTACGGATAGAAGTGGCAGTAATAATGATTGGACTCTTACCAATATGAGTTCAACAAATGATGTTGTTCTTGATAGTCCAAATAATAACTTTGCCACGTTGAATCCACTTAGTAAAAGTAATTACAGCACAACGACACCTGCTGAAGGCAGTCTTCAATTTGATGGTGGAAACATATCTCCAAATAATTATGAAGGTGCGGCAATGTCAGCATTTGGAGTTTCTTCTGGGAAATGGTACTGGGAGGTTTATGTATATGGATCACGACCAAATACAATTTCTGCATCTGACTGGAATATAGGTATTACTCCAAATTCTAATTTATTTGGAGAAGATTATGCTTATGGTCCTTACATAGGTTATGGTGCTGGATATGGATATACTGGGTATGGTGTAGGAACTTCTTATATTAGACATAACAACGCTAATTCAGGATCTTATGGATCTACTTTTTCTTCTGGCGATATAATAGGTGTTGCCCTTGATATGGATGCAGGGACACTAGTGTTTTATCGTAACGGTTCTTCAGAAGGAACTGCTGTTTCTAGTCTTTCTGGGACTTACTACCCAATAATTGCTCTTCAAGGAGGTAGTTGGTCTACTTCTTCAGGAATTGTAATCAACTTCGGTCAAGACTCATCTTTTGCTGGTAACGTAACTCGACAGAGCAATCAAGATGGAAATAGCATAGGAGACTTCTATTATACTCCACCATCAGGATACTTAGCACTTTGTACAGATAACCTGCCTTCGCCAACTATTGCGAATGGTAGAGATTATTTTAATACTGTATTGTATACAGGTAATGGAACAACAGGAAACGGAATAACTGGTGTGGGTTTTCAACCTGATTTTGTGTGGGCTAAAGGTAGAAGTGTTGGTTATTCTCATGGTTTGTATGATGCGGTAAGAGGGGATGGTAACAAGTTATCTTCTAACTTGACAAACGCAGAAACTTCAGGAGGAATTACATCGATTGATGCGGATGGATTTACCTTAGATAGTGATGCTGGTTTAAATGAAAGCTCAGCAACCTATGCCTCATGGAACTGGAAAGCAGGCGACTCAACTGTTGTAAATACAACTGGAACTTTAAGTGCTAATGTTTGTGCTAGCACTACATCTGGAGTTTCCATTGCTACATTCACAGTTCCATCATCAGGTCAGTTTACTGTTGGACATGGTCTTGGATCAACACCAGCCTTTGTAGTTGTTAAAAACAGGTCTGGCACTGGTAATTGGTTTACATATCACCAATCGCTTGGTGCAAACAATACAGATTATCTGGCTCTCAACACAACCGCTGCTGAAGCAACATACTCAACAATGTGGGGTGCATCTGGCATGACATCAACTACGGTAGGACTGACTGTTGGTGGTTCTACATATGCAAGTGCTGACCATGTTTTATATGCGTTCTCTCCTGTCGCTGGGTATAGCGCATTCGGGAGTTACACGGGCAATGGTTCTACTGATGGTCCATTTATCCACACAGGTTTTAGACCAGCGTTTGTGATGATGAAAAGAACTGACAGCACAAGTGACTGGTGGATGCAAGATTCTGCAAGAAATACATATAATGTAGTGAATAACCAACTTTATGCAAATAGCAATTCTACAGAACAAAGCGATAGCTGGTCTGATTTTTTAAGTAACGGTTTTAAAATTAGAAACACTTACAGTAATAACAACGGTTCAGGTGGTACTTACATCTACGCAGCATTCGCAGAAAACCCATTTAAAAATGCAAGTGCACGATAACGATTATAAATAACTGTAAAGATTTCACAAAGGAATTTGTAAAATGACAAAGGCAAGAGATTTAGCAAACTTGATACAGTCTGGAGTTGGTGTAAGTAACACCGAACTGTCTTTCTTAGATGGTGTTACTTCAAACATCCAGACGCAGATGAATGATCGTTATCAAGTTGCTAACACCAACTTAATCGTAAATGATAGAATGCAAGTTTCTAATACAAACTTATTGGTTAATGATAGAGTTCAAGTTGCCAATCTAACTTCAACTTTGACTTCTTACGCAACGTTTGCTGGAGATAACTCTTGGACAGGTTCTCAGCGTGCAACTAACGTAACTGATAACGATGGGTCATTTGACATGGACGCAGGGCAAAACTTTATTTGCACTCCTTCTGCTAACTTTACATTGACATTTACTAACATCGCAAACGGTCAATCAGGATTTATTAAATTGATTAACACTGGTGGTTATACAGTGTCTCTTGCTGGAACTTCTAAGGCAGATGCTAAGTTGGCATCAACCGTAACAGTGGCAGGCACATATATAATAAGTTATTACAGCGACGGAACAAACGTATACTTGACAAACAGCGCAGCAATTGCGTAAGGTAACATAAAATGGCGATATTTCCAGGATCAGCAATATCCTCAGGCGGATATAACATTGAAAATTCATTGCGGTTTAACTCAGCAGATTCAACCTATTTGAGTTGGACTCCTGCTTCTCAAGGAAATCGTCAAAAATGGACTCTTAGTCTTTGGGTCAAGCGTTCAGCATTAAGCACAAATGATGCTGGGATTTTTTCTGCAGATGCCACATTTGAATTAATAAACTTTCCTGCTGAAGACGGTTTTCAAGTTTATATTAATAACGGTGCTGCGAATCTATCAACCAACCATAGCTCTCCATCAATAGTTTTTAGAGATCCTTCTGCTTGGTATCACCTTATAATTGCTTGGGATACTGCTCAACAAATTAACACAGAGCGTGTGAAACTGTATGTTAATGGAGCACAAATACGACCAGAAGAACTTACAAACAATGTCTATCCTGATCAATATGCAGAATCAGGAATCAACAATGATGTTGAACATAGTATTGGAAGAAGAGTAAATACTGCTGGTCTGTATTTTAATGGATACATGGCAGAGGTCAACTTTATTGATGGACAAGCATTAGATCCTGCTGACTTTGGTGAAGTTGATGCGAGTTATGGTCACTGGATTCCAAAGGAGTACACAGGTACATATGGCGATAATGGTTTCTATCTGCCATTTAAACCTACTGGACAAGCATCAGGAATGAATACTGTTTTATTTACAGGCACTACTGACAAAAATCAACAGATAAGTAACGTAGGATATGAACCAGATTTAGTTTGGTTAAAGTCAACAAGCAACGCACAAAATCATTATTTGATTGATAGCGTTAGAGGCGGCAATTCCTTTTTATATTCAAATGCAACAACTGCTGAAAATAAAACTAGAACATGGATCAGTGATTTTACCCCTAATGGATTTATAACAAACAATCAAGTTATATCAAATGGATATGACTATGCAGCATGGACATGGGACGCTGGAGATAATCAAACTTCTACTGGTATAAGTAGCATTGCTTACACAGGTAATGGTGCAGAGTTAAAACTAGGTGGTTTTGGATTTAGTCCTGACTTGGTTATAGCTAAGGCTCGTTCTGCTGGATCACCTTTGTTATATGACAGCGTTAGAGGGGCTGGATATCTATTACAACCAAATTATGCTGGTGCTGAGTCATACGACTTAACTAGAGTATCTTCTTTTGATTCAGACGGATTTAGCTATGGGTCTTTTACGAGTGGCACAAACGTAAGTGGCACTGAGTATGTAGCATGGGGTTGGGATGCTGGTGACGGTGATCCAGTAACAAATACTGATGGCACTATAACCTCAACAGTCAAAGCAAACGATGCTACTGGGTTTAGTATTGTTAGTTGGACTGGTAATGGTACTGATGGAGCTACTGTCGGTCATGGATTATCATCTGCTCCAGAGTTTTCTATAATAAAAAATAGAGATGGATCTACAAACTGGGATGTAACTTTTGATGGCATCAGTGGCGGAACAAGCCTTAACTTAGATACAACTGCGGCAGTGTTTTCTCCAACGCAAGGATATCATCAATTAGGAGCAACAACGCTAACATTAAAGAACGGTGGTAGCGGAATAACACGAGTAAACACCAATACAGAAGACTACATAGCCTACTGCTTTAAATCAGTATCAGGTGTGTCTGACATTGGCACTTACACAGGCACAGGATCGTCAGGTAATGCAATTACTGGTTTAGGGTTTAAACCAGGATTTGTGATGATTAAACGTACTGATGATACTGCTGAGTGGATTATAGTTGATTCAACTCGCAGTCCATTTAACTCAGCCAATGACATTTTAGGCATTGATGGTCTTGCTGAGTCAAGTTATGGAACAACAAACAGAAACATAGACTTTGATTCAGACGGATTTACGATTCAGTCTACTTCTGCTGGCGGTACAACTGCATTAAATGCTTCAGGTGGCACTTACCTCTACATGGCTTTCAAAGGCAGTTATTCAGATTATGTTGCTCCTTTAAATACTGATGGTTCAATAGACAGTCGAGTCAAAGCAAATACTGAAAAAGGCTTTAGTGTTGTTAGTTATACAGGTAATGCAACATCAGGTGCTACGGTAGGACATGGGTTAAGTTCTGCGCCTGAAATGGTAATCCTAAAATCCCGTACTTTAGCGACAAACTGGTATGTATGGCATGAAGGGTTAACACAACCTGATTATCAAGTTTATTTGAACCTTACTTCAGGGCAAGACGCTACTGGCATTACAGCTTTCAATGATAAAGCCCCTACAAATTCAGTTATTGAATTACCTGCAACGGGTTACGGATCAAATAATAATTCAGAAAAATATGTAGCCTACTGCTTCCACAGTGTTGCTGGATACAGTGACATTGGGTCTTATACGGGTAATGGGTCTACAACAGGTCCAGTAGTTACAACAGGGTTTAGACCTGCGTTTGTATTACTAAAAGCATCTACAAGAGCTACTGGTTGGATTATGGTTGATAACACCAGAGATCCAGATAATTTTGCTTCGGAATACCTTTACGCAGACACTGACAGTGCAGAAGCTACTTACACTAACATACTAGAATTTACTGATACTGGCTTTGAATTAAGAATTGCTGGTGGAGCTTCTAATGTAAATGGAGATACTTACATCTACATGGCATTTGCTGATACTCGTGACTATCAATGGAATCACGACGCATCAGGCAATCTAAACAACTGGACACCAAACAATATCAATAGTAATGCTCCAAGCGAATCTAACTATGCGTTGATGACTGATGTTCCTACGCTGACTGATGAAGATACTTCTAACTTTGCTACTTGGAATCCTCTTGACATAGTTTCAACCAGTTATATACCAACTTACTCGGAAGGTAATTTAAAGGTATCTCATGGAACAAGAACGTATGCGTATACAACTTTAGGATTACCTTCAGGTAAGTGGTATGCAGAAGTAGAGTTAGACACGCATGGTTCAGGATTACCAACTATTGGTTTTGCAGTGAGAGATAGTTCTGGTACTTTAAAATACACTAACTATATTTCAAACGGAAATAAAATAGTCAATGGCACTTCCACTTCCTATGGGTCTTCTTATACAGCAGGGGACATTATCGGGATATCTTTTGATGCAGATACGGGAGATGTTACTTTTTATAAAAACGGTGTATCACAAGGATCTATAAGTAACAGCGATCTAGCAGCAAGTACAACAAACAATGTTCCTGCTCGTATATTTGCTGGTCATTCAGGAAGTCTTGCTGCTAATGCAACATGGATTTTAAATGCGGGTCAACGTCCATTTAAGTACACGCCACCAACTGGCTTCTTAAAGATGAACACTTACAACTTGCCTGACCCTGCAGTAAAACCACAAAAAAACTTTAGTGCTGTTACTTACTCAGGATCAAGCGCAGAAAAATCAATTACAGGTTTAGGTTTTCAACCTGACATGACGTGGATTAAAAACAGAAACACTACTGCGTCTCATAATTTAGCAGATGCGGTTAGAGGAGCCACCAAAAGACTTTATCCTGATCTAAATTATGCTGAGACAACCTATCCTGCGGGATCAGGGTTTGTAAGTTTTGATAGCGATGGGTTCACAGTTGACGTTGGTCTAGCAGTTGGAACATCAGGTTATAACTACGCTGCATGGAACTGGTTAGCAGATAACACTTCTGGTTCTGCAAACGAAAATGGTGGAATATCATCAACTGTAGCAGCAAATCCAGATGCTGGATTTAGTATTGTTACTTGGACAGGATCGGGCAGTGCAACTACTGTTGGACATGGTTTGAGTTCTGCTCCTGATTTTATCTTTCTTAAAAATAGAGATACTTCTATTAACGATTGGATTGTCTATCACTCAAGCGTTGGTGCAACTAAGTTTTTGCGATTGAACCAGACCAATGCAACTACTACACAAACTGATATTTTTAATAATACTGAACCTACTAGCAGTGTTTTTTCTATCGGAACAAATTCAGCTGTGAATAGTAGTTCGGTCAATTATGTTGCCTACTGCTTCCACAGTGTAGATGGATATTCAAAGTTTGGTTCTTACACTGGTAATAATTCGACCAATGGTCCATTTATCTACACAGGATTTAGACCTGCTTGGGTTTTCTTTAAATGCACAACCAGCGCATCTACTGTATGGTTACAACTTGACTCTGTCAGAAACACATATAATGTTGTAGACCAATCATTGAGATTTGATAGTAGTGCAGCAGAACCTTATGACACAGCGTCTGATGTAGACTTCGTAGGTAATGGTATAAAAATTAGAAGTGGGTCTTCAAGTTGGATCAACTTCAACACAGGAACTTACATTTATGGAGCATTCGCCGAGTATCCATTCAAGTATACAAATGCTCGTGGTACATCTTTTGATAAGTATAGCGATCCCACACAATCAGCGTTGACTATTGGGCAGTCTGCTAGGTTTAGTGGAACTTATAATTCTGCTCCTGCTTATCTAAGCAGATCAGTGGCAACAGCAGGTAATAGAAAAACTTGGACATATAGCACTTGGATTAAAATTGCTGAATCTGCTCAGCTATATCCAGACACTATGCCTATTTTTAGTACTGGTTCTAGTAGTAGTTATCATATTCAATGTAGACTGGTATCAGGATATCAAATTCAGGTTTATGCTACTTGGGGTGGCAGTGATGCGATATCAGTCGCAACAGGAGATAATACTAAACTTCGTGATTTTGCTGGTTGGTATCATTTAGTTGTTTCATATGATACAACTCAACCAACTGCTGCTAACAGAGTGAAGTTATTTTTGAATGGTAGTCTATTGACGGATTTAAGTCAAACAACGTATCCATCACAAAATGTTGAATACTCGATGAACTATAATCCAATATATGTCGGTGGTTATTTGACTTATGGTTCTTACGGAGACCACTATCAAGCAGAAACTAACCTTATAGATGGACAGGCACTTGGACCAGAATCTTTTGGATATAAAGATACTACCACGGGACAGTGGTTGCCTAGATCTTACGATGACTTTAATACAGAAGTTGACTATGGTCAAAATGGTTTCCGTTTAGATTATCAGTCTGGAGCGATTGGTACTGATAGATCAGGTAACAATAACGATCTTACTGCTACTGGTATGAGTTCAGTGAACGATGTTACTCTTGACAGTCCAAGCAATAACTTCTGTGTTTTTAATCCACTTGAACCAACGTATGCAAAGTTTAGTGAAGGTGACTTGACAATATCATCAATGACTGCTACGAACAGTAAAGCAGTTGGAACAATCTATGTTGATATAGAAGACAGTGAAGGTTATTATTTTGAAGTAAGAATAGGAACTAATGGAACTACACATGGATCGACTGGAATTAGTAAACGAGAAAATGTTAACATTCCTTACAGTTCTACTCTTGGAGCAGTATCTATTACTGCTTCTGGTTCAGTATATTTAAATGGAACTCAGGAAGTTTCAGGATTGACTACTTTTTCGGTTGGTGATATAATATCGATTTATTTTAAATCTGGCAATTTGTATTATGCAATTAATGGAACTGCTGTTAATAGTGGTAATCCTGTATTGACAGGATTGACTGGATATTGGACTGGAGCAGCATGGAGAGCATCTTCTACTGCATCACCGTCATATATTTTCAACTTTGGTCAAGATTCTTCTTTCGCCAGTGCAGAAACTCGGCAGAACAATCAAGATAGCAACAGTATTGGAGATTTCCAATTTACTGTACCAACAGGGTTCAAAGCGATTTGTACAAGCAATCTTCCAGCATCAACAATTACTAATGGTAGAGATTACTTTAATACGGTGTTGTATACGGGTAATGGGACTGCAATTGGTTCTGGTGGACTAACTGTTACGGGAGTTGGTTTCCAGCCAGACTTTGTTTGGGGAAAGCGTAGAGATACATCTGCTTATCACGGACTGGTAGATAGCATTCGAGGAGGAACAAAACTTCTTTTCTCCAACTCAACAGACGCAGAAACTACATACTCAGAAGGTGTTTCTACGTTTGATTCAGATGGATTTACTGTTGGAAATTTAGGTAATTTTAATTCTTCTGGTGGCACCTATGCAGCTTGGAACTGGAAAGCAAACGGTTCTGGTGTACTGAACGAGGATGGCACACTCGACAGCACAGTCTCTGCTAATACCACCAGCGGATTCTCGATCGCCGCCTACACTGCTGACGGATCCTCAACTCAAACCTTTGGGCATGGATTAGGAGTCACACCGGATTTCGTGATTATTAAAGCAAGAGACAGGGCGGGTGAAAAATGGCCCGTATGGCATCAGTCTTTAGCCACGAACGGTTATATTTCCCTTAATAAAGTTGACGCAGCGTCAACAGGATCAACAATATTCCAAACCGCAGGCATTACAAGTTCCGTAATTGCAATTGGTAACAATGCTAGCGTGGGTTTATCAGGTACTTCGTATATTTGCTACTCATTCGCCGAAGTAGAAGGATTCTCGAAGTTCGGATATTACACTGGCAACGGATCCACTGATGGTCCATTTATCTACACAGGTTTTAAACCTGCTTGGATTTTACTGAAAGAATCATCTGCAGGAACTGAACATTGGTTCATTTATGATTCTGCGAGAGATGAGTATAATCTAACTGAAGCAAGACTCATGCCCAATTTATCGAATGCTGAAGATAACGTGGTAGATATGGGCGACTTTGTTTCAAATGGATTCAAGATAAGACCAACTGGATCTTACATCAATCAGTTCAATAGAAGTAGTGCAACAATTATCTACGCAGCATTCGCAGAAAACCCCTTTAAGAATTCGAATGCAAGGTAACAAGTATTATAAATAACTAACAGTAAAACCCTTAAATTAGGAGACAAACATGGCATGGGCTTTAGTAAACGGTGGTGAGGTACAAAGAATTATTGGTACTCCTACTGCAATCACAGTAAGTGGTGTTTCGCATCCAAAGTCTATCTTTACTCGATGGACTGCTGCGGAACTCAAAGAAATTGGTATCCTCCCATATGAAGAGACAACTGTAAACACTCGTTATTACTGGAGTGGGAACGTAACTTATTCTGTTGGTTCAGATAAAGTTGTTGGTTCTTACGAGGGAACTCCAAAAGATGTAGACACTCTTAAAGCAGAAATGAAGAGCACTGTAAAGTCAATCGCTGCAAGTTTGCTTTCAGCAACTGACTGGATGGTAGTTCGTGCTGCAGAAGGTGGTACAGCAGTTCCTGATGCAGTTGCAACTTATCGTGCTGCTATTCGTACAGAAAGCAACGAAAAGGAAACTGCTATTGATGCTCTTGCCAACCTCGCTGCAATTATTACTTGGGAATCTGCACCTTACGATGAAGTTCGTAAAGTTGGTATTTTTGACGAAGACGGCAATCGTACTGGTTGGGAAGAAGAAAACCAAACATCTCGTCGAAACATTAACAAGACAACAACCTTCTTCGCAGTTGATCCATTAGCAGAGGTAGACGAAGCATTCGTAAGTTTGACCGCAGTCTAAGGTGATTAATGCTTTGTTATGTAAGAGTGCTACTTGCACTCACTCTCGTCACCATTAGCGGTTGCTCAGCACTTACTCCTCTGACAACCGCTCTCACCGTAGGTGACGTAGCAAAAAAAGTCCATGAAACTGAGAATCCTCCACCACCAAAGGTGGAGGAAGTCAGTTTGCAGGCAAATATAAAACCAAAAGTCAACTCTGACGAAATAGAGGCAGTTCCTCTGCCAACTCCAAACTTTGATAGTCAAAAGGCGATAGACTCTATTCCTGTTTGGTTGATAATTATAGTTGTCATATCAGGACTCATAACTCTTATAAATAGTGTTAGAAGTTTTCTGTATAGGAGAAAAGTAAATGATTCCAGTAGAACTGATTACGATGGCAGGTGGCGCAGCGATGGGCGGTCTGTTCAAGTTCATGGATCAGGCACAGAAGAACAAGCAGAAGCAGATGGAAATGATGATGGCAGATCGG
>Ga0181590_10003283_pt1 | contig 13504 bp, 7 predicted proteins | sample 071ome_34_FD_132446 | JGI IMG/M metagenome (GOLD analysis project Ga0181590, IMG submission 132446) | Coastal salt marsh microbial communities from the Groves Creek Marsh, Skidaway Island, Georgia - 071411BT metaG (megahit assembly) | ecosystem: Environmental > Aquatic > Marine > Intertidal zone... | reverse complement strand
CATGAGTATCAAGCAAAGGCGATACTGAAAAGCTATGGCGCAGCTGTGGCGCAGGGCGCAGTTATCACTAGCGCAGATCAGATCGACAAGGCGATAGATTCCATGCCAGGGCCAGTCTGGGTCGTCAAAAGCCAAATCCATGCTGGCGGACGCGGCAAAGGAACCTTTAAAGAATTACCATCCGGGGCCAAAGGCGGCGTCCGTGTTAGCTTTTCAGCTGATGAGGCCAAAACTAACGCCAAAGAAATGTTTGGTAAAACATTAGTTACGGCACAAACAGGCGCCGCAGGCAAAACTGTGAACCGCCTCTATATTGAGGCTGGTGCCGATATTGGACGTGAGCTTTATCTCTCAATCCTGGTGGATCGCGCTGTTGGCAAAGTGGCTTTTGTTGTTTCAACCGAAGGCGGCATGGATATCGAAGCCGTCGCTCATGATACCCCAGAAAAAATCCACAGCGTTGCGATTAACCATAGTACAGGTTGCACCGATGCTGATGCTGCCACATTGGCGGATGCGTTAGCTCTTGATGGCACTGCACGCGATGAAGGTATCACCCTTTTTAAGGCGCTTTATCAAGCTTTCACCGAAAAGGATATGAGTTTGCTTGAGATCAATCCTCTGGTAGTCACCAAAGATAATCATATTCAGGTGCTTGATGCCAAAGTCTCTTTTGATAACAACGCGATGTTCCGTCATCCTGATATCATGGAGTTGCGCGATATCACAGAAGAGGACCCCAAAGAGCTAGAAGCATCAAAACATGATCTCGCTTATATTGCTCTTGATGGCGATATTGGCTGTATGGTCAATGGCGCCGGATTAGCTATGGCAACCATGGATATTATTAAACTTTATGGGTCTGAGCCTGCCAACTTCCTTGATGTTGGCGGCGGCGCCAGTAAGGAAAAAGTGACTGCGGCATTCAAAATTATTACCGCTGATCCCAATGTAAAAGGCATTCTGGTTAATATCTTTGGCGGCATCATGCGTTGTGATGTGATTGCCGAAGGTGTTGTTCAGGCGGCTAAAGATGTCAAACTTAGCGTTCCATTGGTGGTTCGCCTAGAAGGCACAAAAGTCGCTGAAGGCAAAGCCATATTGGAAGCAAGCAATCTTGATCTCATCGCTGCTGATGATCTCAACGATGCCGCAGAAAAAATCGTTAAGGCAGTTAAAGGAAACTAGGGGCAAGACAATGGCAATTTTAATTAACAAAGAAACCAAGATCATTGTTCAGGGCCTGACCGGAAAAACCGGGACATTCCATACGGAACAGGCACTGGCCTATCACAACACACAGATGGTTGCGGGCACGCACCCTAAAAAGGGCGGACAAGAATGGACTAGCGAATCAGGCAAAAGCCTTCCGCTTTATGCCAGCGTCGCAGAAGCTAAGGATGCAACTGGCGCCAACGCCTCAGTGATCTATGTGCCACCTGCTGGTGCTGCTGATGCGATTATTGAGGCCATAGACGCTGAGATTGAGCTGATTACTTGTATCACCGAAGGCGTGCCAGTGATGGATATGGTCAGGGTAAAGGAACGGCTTGATGCCTCATCCTCACGGTTGATCGGGCCGAACTGTCCTGGTCTTCTCACCCCCGAAGAATGCAAAATTGGTATTATGCCTAGCAGCATTTTCCGCCGGGGCTCTGTTGGGGTACTGTCGCGATCTGGCACCCTCACCTATGAGGCAGTTTATCAGACCAGCATGGCAGGACTGGGCCAAACCACCGCGGTAGGTATTGGCGGTGACCCCGTTAAGGGAACTGAGTTCATTGATGTGTTAGAAATGTTCCTCGCCGATGAGGAAACAGCATCAATTATCATGATTGGGGAAATTGGCGGCTCTGCCGAAGAAGAAGCCGCGCAATTCATCAAAGATGAGGCCAAGAAAGGGCGTAGCAAACCTATGGTTGGGTTTATTGCTGGCCGGACCTCACCTCCAGGTCGGACAATGGGCCATGCGGGCGCTGTGATTTCAGGCGGCAAAGGGGGCGCAGAGGCCAAGATCGAAGCCTTGCAATCCGCAGGGGTAACCGTATCCCCCTCACCTGCCAGCCTTGGCGATACCTTGGTGTCCGTCCTCAAAGGTTGATCCTCAGCACGTAAAACCCGAATATGAAATAAAGGGGCAAACGGCCCCTTTATTTATAACCAAAAAAAGAGCGCTAAAAGCGCTCTGTTTAGGGGGATTAATAAAATATCCTCACAAATATGATATCGGGTTTATGCCGAACGAGCCAAGCTTGCATCAAGACGCTTATTTTCAGCAATCCGCTGATCTAAGGTGGTAACGATGGCATCAACGGTTGGGTTAAGCATTCCTAAATGGCGACCAATGGTCTGAATGATCCGGTCAACACGTTCCACATTGGTCACGCCGCCGTCAATGGCACGCGCTACAGAAGATGGCTTAAGCAGTTGCTTTGCCGCTGCCGCATATTTATCAAAAGGCACTTGATCTGATTTATCTGCACCAAGACGTTGTGCCAAATCATCGACCCAGTGATACATCTGATGAGCAATATCAATATTGCCATGAACTGCGTCATGGATGGGCTGAATCCCATCATCAAGAACACACCGATAATTACCTGTCATCAACATAGACCATTTTGCCATAGGGACAAAAAGGCTCTCAAACACGCGAAGCTTAACAGGGACATCTTTACCATCAAGGCGCACAGCTTCGATATCATCGGCAAGCTGTCTTAGCATGGCATTATGGGTGGGATCAGCAAACACGCTGGCCTTAAAATTAGTGGGCAAACCGACATGGAGCACATTACTGCCTTCTTCTGGTGGGCGAAACGCTTGGGGATCGGGGCTACATAATGACATTAACCCCGGTTCAAAATCTGCCCAAACATCAGCATCGTGATAGCAATCTGAAAGGTTAGCATCTGCCAGAGCAGGAATACGCTTGAGAAAAGGGAGCGGCGGCATATTCATAATGGAAAGGCAGGGTTTTTTGCTTTGGGCAATCCGTTTCATCAAACCAGCCACAGCGGCAGAGGAATATTGCGGTTCCTGCATAGCAAGGCCAATCATATCAAATTGATTAGGATCGGTAGATTCTGGGGTAGTGGCATTAAGTTTACCTGGCAAATCATAGGATTTGATTGACCTGTGCGCGTCTTCATCACGAAGCTTAATGCGCACATCAGTGCCTTCGGTATTAATTAATTTTGCTGAAGCGGTGCGGCAAACAAGCGTCACATCGTGACCAGCCATAAGCAATTTTGTCGACAGCAATGAGCCATACGATGCGCCTAAAATTAGAATTTTCATCGGAACCTCCGCTTCTTTATGTCATTTTGATAAATTAAGAGATCGTGTAACAAGAAGAAAGGAAAAAAGTGAAAATGTGAAAACTGTAAATATTTTACAAATACAATTTACAAAATCATAAAATTGACTTATAACAATACTATCCACAATAACAGATTCGCTTTGTTATCAAAGGAAATAAAGGCCAGAGCAACACGCCAAAAGGGGGTCACATGGATAAAATTATGGCAGGCCATAAACTTCGGCGGTTTCGGCAATCTTTGGATATGTCGCAGTCAGGTATGGCAGAAACGCTGGGTATTAGTCCCTCTTATCTCAATTTACTTGAGCATAATCAGCGCCCTCTTACCGCGGCACTTTTGCTTAAGATTGGTAGCAGTTTTAATATCAATATTATGGATTTTGCCGAAGATGACACCAGCAGTTTAATTGATGGGATGGCTGATATTTTCACGGATCCGGTCTTAGCCGATGAAAGGGTGACGAGACGTGAATTACAAGATAGCGTTTCGGCTAGCCCTAATGTCACTCGCGCCATCATTAAGTTGTTTGAAGCCTATCGCAGAGTGAGAGATGAGCTGGTGCATAAAGCTGGCGATTCTGGGATATCACCGATGGGTGGCAGTTCCGTTGAAAAAGTGCGGCAATTGCTCGAGGATCATCACAATTACTTCCCTGATCTTGAAAATCACGCCCAAGAATTGCGTGAAGAAATTCAAGTTAACATTCCCGGCATTGGCGCGAAAAGTATGCCCCAGGATTTGGATTTGAATGCGTTGATTGCCTATATTCGCACCAAGCATCAGATTACCATTCGCATGATGCCCATTGATGTCATGGGCAATCAGCTCCGCCGCTATGATCTCCACCGCCAAGAAATCCTAATCAGCGAGGTTTTACAGCGGCCTCAACGCATTTTCCATCTGCTTGTCCAATATGCTTTGATTGAACAAAATCAGATTATAAATCCGAAAATTCAAGAACTTGGAAAGCTTGATGAGCAAACCCTTTCGCTTGCCCGTATCACCATGGCAGGGTATTTTGCCGCCGCCGTGATGATGCCATATGTGCAATTTCTTAGCGCCGCCAAACAATTGCGATATGATATTGATCTATTATCCCGGCGCTTTGGGGTATCTTTTGAACAAGCCTGCCATCGGCTGACTACCCTAAATGCCCCAACGGATAAAGGTATTCCTTTTGCCTTTATCCGCATCGATGATGCTGGAAATGTATCCAAACGGATATCAGCAGGAGGCATTAATTTCTCCCTTCACGGCGGCACATGCCCTAAATGGTCGGTGCATCGCAGCTTTCGTAATCCAGAAAAAACCCTGGTTCAGGCGGCAGAATTGCCAAATGGCCAACAGGTTTTATCTATTGCGCGCGCTGTTCCGCCCTTGCTTTCCCCATCGAGTGAGCAACCCTCAGAGTTTGCTATCGCCTTAGGGTGTGAGTTGCATCACGCCAGCGAAATTATTTATGCTGATCATCTTGAACTTGGCAAATCACGAAAGCTTGAACCCGTTGGTGTAAGCTGTTCTGTCTGTGAAAGGCTAGATTGCACCCAACGCTCACAGCCGCCTATCGGCTATGATTTGCGGTTTGACAGCAATATGCGCCGTGTTGGAATGTATGATCTGGATGGCAGTTAAGCCCTGACATCCCGATCTTATTATTCCGCCGCTGCTTCAACAGATTTGGCAACCTGGCAGGCGGCAAACTTGAACTCAGGGATTTTACCATACGGATCAAGCTGAGGATTGGTCAGAATGTTGGCCGCCGCCTCAACATAGGCAAATGGCACAAAGACCATATCCTCGGACACCGCACGATCAGCACGAGCCATAATGTTAATGGTTCCGCGGCGGGTACTGATAGCAATCATTTCCCCTGGCTCAACCCCAAGTCGGCGAAGCGTTTTCGGGTTAAGTGAGGCGTTTGCTTCAGGCTCAATAACATCAAGAACCGTAGCCCGACGTGTCATTGACCCGGTATGCCAATGTTCCAGTTGTCTGCCCGTGGTTAGGATCATCGGATATTCCGCGTCTGGTGTCTCAGCCGGGGCAATAATCTTAGCAGGTGTAAACCGCGCTCTGCCGTTATCTCGCGGGAAACTATCACCAAAGACGATAGGTTGGCCCGGATCATCCGCAGAAAGCGATGGGTAAGTCACTGCATTTTCTTTTTCCAAACGTTCCCAAGTAATGTTTTTCAGCGATGCCATAGATAATTGCATTTCTGCAAACACATCTTTGGGGTGGGTATATTGCCAATTCAGACCAATGCGTTTTGCCAGTTCTACGGTAATCCACCAATCTTCTTTGGCTTCACCAGGGGCATCAATAGCCTTGCGGCCCATCTGAACCTGACGATTAGTATTGGTTACTGTGCCGGTTTTCTCTGCCCATGCAGAAGCTGGCAAAATAACATCCGCATAATTGGCTGTTTCCGTAAGGAAGATATCCTGAACCACAAGATGGCTAAGCTTAGCCAGCGCATCCCGCGCATGATCCACATCAGGATCAGACATGGCAGGATTTTCACCCAGAATATACATAGATGATATCTGCCCTTCATGAATGGCGTCCATGATTTCTGTTACGGTTAGGCCTTTTTCTGACGCAATTTTTTCTGATTTCCAAATCTTATTAAATGCAGAGCGCACCCCATCATCGGTAACGCTCTGATAATCGGGCAAGAACATTGGGATGAGACCTGCATCCGAAGCTCCCTGCACATTGTTTTGCCCACGCAGAGGATGGAGACCGGCCCCTGGGCGTCCAACCTGACCACACATCAGCGCCAGTGAGATTAAACAGCGCGAGTTATCTGTACCATGGATATGCTGTGACACCCCCATACCCCAGAAAATCATCGCTGCCTTTGCGCCAGCAAAGTCACGTGCAACTTGCCGCAAAGTATCTGCCTCAATACCGCAGAATTCAGACATTTTCTCAGGTGAGAAATCCTTAAGATGAGCTTTCATCTCATCCCAATTTTCTGTGAACGTATCAATATATTGCTGATCGTAAAGCTTTTCTTCAACGACCACATTCATGATCGCATTAAGCATCGCAACATCAGAACCCGGACGGAATTGCAGCATATGGGTAGCTAGACGCTTCATCCCTTGTGCCCGTGGATCCATGACAATCAGCTTGCCGCCACGCTTGGCAAATTGTTTAAAATAAGTAGCCGCAACCGGATGGTTTTCAATCGGATTACAACCAATGACAATGGCAACATCCGAGTTTTTAATTTCATTAAAGGTTGCGGTTACCGCACCTGAACCAACGTTTTCAAGCAAAGCTGCCACGGATGAGGCATGACAAAGCCGGGTACAGTGATCCACATTATTATGACCAAAGCCTTCGCGAATAAACTTTTGAAAGAGGTAAGCTTCTTCGTTGGAACATTTGGCAGAACCGAAACCGGCGACGCGTTTCCCGTCTTCGGCACGCGCCACTGTCATGCCATTAGCGGCAAAATCCAGTGCCTCTTCCCAACTGGCTTCTCGGAAATGGGTAAAGGGATTAGCCGGGTCAACATTTAACCCCTTGGCTGGCGCATCTTCCCGGCGGATCAATGGTTTGGTCAGACGGTGTGGATGGTGAATATAATCAAACCCAAAGCGGCCTTTTACACAAAGCCGGTTTTCGTTGGCTGGCCCTGGGGCACCTTCAACATATTTAACTTTGCCGTCTTTAACCTTAAAGGTTAGCTGACAACCAACACCGCAATAAGGGCAAACCGACTGTATCTCATCATCAATATCCTTGCTGTCACCCATCTGGGCATCATCAACAGCGCTCGCAGGCATCAATGCCCCTGTTGGACAAGCTTGGACACATTCTCCGCAAGCCACACAGGTGGATTGCCCCATCGGATCATCCATATCAAAAACAATCTTGGCATGACTGCCGCGCCCTGACATCCCGATCACATCATTGACTTGAACTTCACGGCAAGCCCGAACACAGAGGTTGCAATGAATACAAGCATCAAGATTAACGCGCATCGCAACATGGGAATCATCAAGCAAAGGCACGGTTTCTATTGCTCTGCTTGGAAATCTGCTCGATTCCACATGGTTTTCTGCCATCATCGTAAGAAAATGTGATGACGCATCATGCGCTTCCTGAGGTTGGTCAGCGGCCAGCAATTCCACCACCATAGCCCGTGCCTTGGTAGCACGATCACTGGCGCTATTGACCACCATACCGTCTTGAACAGAACGAATGCATGACGCTACCAGCGTTCTCTCGCCCTCAACCTCAACCATACAAGCGCGGCAATTGCCGTCTGACCTATACCCGGGTTCAGGCTTATGGCAAAGATGCGGAATGGTATTCCCCTGCCCTTTTGCAGCTTCCCAAATGCTGGTGCCTTCGGGAACAGAAACCAGCTTGCCATCAAGCGTAAAGGTAACAGTTTTGATCTGGAGTGAGTCAGGCATGGTTCAAACCCTTAGCTAATTTCGCTGTCAAAATGTTTCATGGTAAGGCGAATGGCATTAGGGGCCGCCTGTCCTAACCCGCAAATAGACGCATCAACCATCACCTGACACAAATCTTCAAGTAAAGGTTTATCCCATTGCTCAGCTTGCATCAGTTGCACAGCCTTACTGCAACCTGTGCGGCATGGAGTGCATTGCCCACAGCTTTCATCCTCAAAGAACCGAAGCATATTAAGCGCTGCGTCACGCACCTGATCTTGATCTGATAATATCACAACTGCGGCTGACCCAATGAAACTGCCATGTGGTTGAAGCGTATCAAAATCCAACGGCACATCCGAAAGTGAGGCGGGTAAAATCCCTGATGATGGACCACCAGGTTGATAGGCCTTGAACACATGACCATCTCTCATGCCGCCAGCAGCCTCAATAATATCCATTACTGTTGAACCCGCCGGTAAGAGATACACCCCCGGTTTGGCAACACGCCCAGAGATAGAATAACTGCGCAAACCTTTGCGGCCATTCTTTTCTACTGATGACAAAATCTCATGCCCTTCACGGCAAACTCGTGCCACCCAATAAAGGGTTTCAATGTTGTGCACCAAGGTGGGGCGACCAAATAGACCGACTTGTGCCACATAAGGTGGGCGGTGACGCGGCAAGCCACGTTTGCCTTCGATAGATTCGATCATTGCACTTTCTTCGCCGCAGATGTAGGCACCAGCGCCGCGCCGCAGATCAATATATCCTTTTTCAACAATACCAGCTTGCTCAAGGCGTTTGATTTCCTCTGCCAGAATATGCAAGACCGCTGGATATTCATCACGCATATAAATAAAGCATCGTGTGGCTTCTACTGCCCACGCAGCAATCAACATGCCCTCAAGAAACACATGCGGCGTACGCTCAAGATAGTAGCGATCCTTGAATGTTCCTGGCTCACCCTCATCCCCATTGACGGTAAGATAGCGTGGACCTTCGGCGGCACGCACAAAACCCCATTTCCGCCCAGATGGGAAACCAGCCCCACCAAGACCGCGCAGGCCACTTTGATTGACCGTTTCCTGCACTTCTTCCCAATTGCCATGATCACGCAATTCCAAAAGGCGGTTATAACCCCCTTCTTTGCAATAGGCATCAAAACCTTGATAATCGGGGATATGCGTGTGGGTATCATCGGCGGCAATCGCCGCCTCAACTTTCTCCACGGTGGCATGATCAATATGATTATGGCCAATCTCAAGGGTTGGCGCAGTATCGCATCGTCCCATACACGGCGCACGCAGAACCCGAACCTCTTTCGGATCAAGCCCCTTTTCTAAAGCCTTCATCAGGCTCTGTGCACCTGCTAGTTCACACGAAAGCGAATCACAAACGCGAATGGTCAATGCGGGTGGCGGTGTAGCCCCTTCATCAACAACATCAAAATGAGCATAAAATGTTGCAACTTCATAAACTTCTGTCTGGGATAGCCGCAATTCTTCGGCAAGAGCGTGCAAATGCGGCACGCTTAAATGCCCATAATTATCTTGGATCAGATGCAGATATTCAATCAGCATATCTTGCTGACGGGGACGATCGCCTAAAAGCGAGCGAACCTCAGCTAAGGCTTGCTCAGTGAACTGACGGCCTTTGGGGGTTTTCCTACCCTTTCCTCTAGCGGATTTCCAAATACCATTTTCATCAATGATAGCGTCCAAAGTCCATCCTCCAAGCGTTCAAATGCATGAAACTTATGTCTGATTTGGTATACCAGATCTTCACACATCATAACTAGATTATTATGTATACCACAATAAGAAAACCTGTAAAATCTCTATAAAATGGCATACCTTTACTTATAAAAGATAAGGGTTTTCATCAAGGCTATTGTTGCAAATCAGGATATAATTGCTAAAAAATCGCCACATCAATTCAAAGGAGCAAGGAATGAGTGCAAAAACCAATATGGCCGTCATTGAAATGACCGCACCAGGAGGACCAGAAGTTCTCAGCCTAGGGGAACGTCCTTGCCCTACCCCGTCTGAAAATGAAGTCTTAATCAAGGTCATCGCCGCAGGGGTTAATGGCCCTGACTTGGTGCAAAGACGGGGACATTACCCCCCACCCAAAGGTGCCTCTGATCTCTTGGGGCTTGAAGTCTCAGGGGTTATTACCGCCACAGGAAGTGCGGTAACGGCGTGGCGTGAAGGCGATCAGGTAACCGCCTTAACCAATGGTGGCGGCTATGCTGAATATGTCACGGTCTTGGCTGATCATGTTTTGCCCATACCAGATGGAGTAAGCCTCGAAGATGCGGCAGGTCTGCCAGAAACCTTCTTTACCGTCTGGAGTAATATTTTTCACCAAATGCCTAGAAATAAAGGCACACGTTTTCTTGTCCATGGTGGGGCTGGCGGTATTGGTTCAACAGCAATACAGCTAGGCGCAGCGATGGGCTATGAAGTGCTAACCACCATAGGAAGCCAAGAAGAGGCTGATTGGTGCATGAGCCTTGGTGCCAATCATACGATCAATTTTCGAAATGAAGATTTTGTTGAGATTACCAGAGCAGCTGGCGGTGCCGATATCATCCTTGATATTATTGGCGGTGATTACCTTGCTCGAAACATTAAAGCCGCCCGTGCGGATGGCCGCCTTGTGCAAATCGCCTTTAACCACGGCTCAAAAATGGAAATTGATCTCATGCCTGTGATGTTAAAACGGCTCACCTTCACGGGTTCAACTTTGCGTTCTCGGCCTGATGCCTTTAAAGCAACCATAGCTGAGGAATTGCGCCAACAGGTTTGGCCTTTGTTTGCTGATGGCACCATTACCACTACCACCCATACGGTCTTTCCTCTTGGTGAAGCAGCAGCGGCCCATCAGATGATGGAGGCCGCAACACATAGAGGAAAGATTTTATTAGCACCTGATCACAGCAATTAACTCAAAGGCTTTAGATAAGCCCTAAGCGACAAGAAACTCCAAGGGCTTAACCTGCCGGAACCGACCAGTGCTTTTCAAGTCCTTCACCACTTTTGGGGTTACAGGCCCATCGAGATAAAGCAATCCTATCGCCTCACCCCCAACCGCGGATCGACCAAGGGTAAAATTGGCAATATTAATGTCATTTTCCCCAAGTGTCTTACCCAAGGTGCCAATAATACCGGGAATGTCCTCATTCGTGGTGAACAGCATATAGGGGCCAATTTCTGCGTCGATATTGATCCCTTTGATCTGAATAAAGCGCGGCTTATCATCACTAAACACTGTGCCTGCAACTGATCTCTCTAAGGTATCTGTCACCACAGTCACCTTTATATAGCCGTCAAAAATGCCGGATTTATCTTGATTGGTGGTGCTAATCTTAATGCCACGTTCTTTGGCAATCACGGGTGCGGATACCATATTTACATCAGGATTTGCACTTTTGAGGATGCCTGCAATCACAGAACAATTTAATGCCGAAACATTCATTTCAGTCACACAACCATCATGACAGATCGCAATGCTCTTAATCGGCTCATCACTCATTTGCCCAACGAAATCACCCAAATGCCCGGCAAGTTTTAACCATGGCCCCATGACCCTTGCTTCTTCTGCTGTGACTGATGGCATATTGATCGCGTTTGTTACCGCACCAGTCAGGAGATAATCCGACATTTGTTCAGCCACTTGCAAAGCGACCTTTTCTTGTGCTTCTACCGTTGCCGCCCCAAGATGCGGGGTGCAAACTACGTTTGGAATACCAAAGAGGGGGTTTTGGATGGCTGGCTCTTCGGCAAACACATCAATTGCCGCCCCTGCCACATGGCCTGAGGAAAGGTATTCGGCAAGCGCAACTTCATCAATCAATCCGCCTCGGGCGCAATTGATAATCCGAACCCCTAACTTGGTTTTAGCAAGATTGTCACGACTAAGAATGTTTTCAGTCTGATCCGTTAACGGCACATGAAGGGTGATAAAGTCAGCACGCGCCAACAGATCATCCAATTCCACCTTTTCCACGCCCATCGTCTTGGCTTTATCTTCACCAAGAAACGGGTCATAGGCTATCACCTTCATCTTTAGCCCTCGCCCACGATCACAGACAATACCGCCTATATTCCCTGCGCCAATCACGCCAAGGGTTTTGCCTGTTAACTCAACCCCCATAAAGCGTGATTTTTCCCATTTTCCGGCATGGGTAGATGCACTGGCTTCGGGTATCTGTCTTGCCACGGCAAACATCATGGCGATGGCGTGTTCGGCGGTGGTGATCATGTTGCCAAAAGGCGTGTTCATAACAATGACCCCTTTGCGCGATGCCGCCTGACGGTCAATATTATCAACACCAATGCCTGCACGGCCAATCACCCTAAGCCGATCCGTTGCCGACAGCAATTTTTCCGTCACCTTTGTCGCTGATCGGATTGCCAAGCCATCATATTGGCCAATCATGTCTCGCAGTTTATCTTTGTCCTTACCCAAATCTGGCAAGAAATCCACATCAATGCCGCGATCCTTAAAAATCTGAACAGCAGCGTCAGACAATTTGTCTGAAATTAAAACTTTAGGTGCCATATTGGCCTCCCTTTTCTTTATCAAAAGATTAAAAATGGTTAAGGTCTAACCACCATCACATAGCGGTTAAGCTGCGGCGGATAAGATCGCTTTTTCAGTGGCATAGGCCCAGTCTAGCCATGGCAACATGGCCGCGATATCACTGGATTCGACCGTACTTCCACACCAAATGCGAAGACCCGGAGGGGCACTGCGGTAAGCGTTGATATCAAAGGCAACACCCTCAGCTTCGAGACGTTTCGCAACGGCTTTGGCAAAACTGGCCATATCGGTAATGGTGTTATCCTGAAACACAAGACAGACTGATGTGTTGGAAAAAGTTGCCTTGTCTTGCGCCAGATTAGCAATCCAGTTTCTCTGATCACAGAAATCCCAGATCAATTTGGCATTGGCATCCGCACGCTGGATCAAACCCTCAAGACCACCAACCGAATGCCCCCATGATAAGGCCACAAGATAATCTTCGACCGCCAGCATTGAAGGTGTATTGATGGTGTCCCCTGAAAAAATACCCTCAATGAGCTTGCCATCTTTGGTCAACTGAAAGATTTTTGGAATAGGCCATGAAGGGGTGTAACTTTCAAGCCGTTCAACCGCACGAGGGGAAAGAATAAGCATCCCGTGTGCGGCCTCACCGCCCATTACTTTTTGCCAACTAAACGTGGTGACATCTAAATCTTCCCATGGCAATGCCATAGCAAACGCCGCAGAGGTGGCATCACAAATTGTCAGCCCTTTGCGATCAGAAGGCAAGCGTGTTCCAAGGGGCAGGCGCACACCAGAAGTCGTGCCATTCCATGTAAAAACCACATCCCGATCATAATCAAGACTTGCCATATCAACAATGCCACCATAGGGGGCAGTGCGAATATCTGCATTCAATTTCAATTGTTTGGTCACATCCGAAACCCAAGCTTGACCAAAACTTTCCCACGCAACAATCGTGGCAGGACGCGCGCCTAGTAATGACCACATGGCCATTTCAACAGCGCCAGTATCCGAAGCCGGAACAATGCCAATACGGTAATCATCCGGCACTTTTAGCAAAGCTCTAGTGCCAGAAATCGCGGCTTGCAGTTTGGCCTTACCGCCCGAAGCACGATGCGATCGCCCCAAATAAGCATCCGCCAGATGATCAAGAGTAAAAGTTGAGTGTTTGGTACAGGGACCCGAAGAAAAACGCGGATTGACCGGCCGCGT
>Ga0181590_10003280_pt1 | contig 13514 bp, 12 predicted proteins | sample 071ome_34_FD_132446 | JGI IMG/M metagenome (GOLD analysis project Ga0181590, IMG submission 132446) | Coastal salt marsh microbial communities from the Groves Creek Marsh, Skidaway Island, Georgia - 071411BT metaG (megahit assembly) | ecosystem: Environmental > Aquatic > Marine > Intertidal... | reverse complement strand
AATCGAACCTTGAAACTCTTGAATGAAATTTTCAAAGAAATCGATTGATTCTTGATCTAAGTGATTTGTTGGTTCATCTAGAATTAGAATGCTTGGTTCTTGAAGGAGAATTTCACCGAGTCTGATTTTGATTTTTTGCCCCTCTGAAAGTTCTGAGAATGTTTTTAAAGTTATCTCTTCATTTAGTTTTAAAGTGTCTAGAATTTGCTCTATTTTGTAATACTCGTAGTCGTACTCAAGTAGGCTTTCTAAATGTTCTCCAACTAGTTGTTCGTTCTTGAAATTATATTCCTGTTTAAAATAAGAAATGCTTTCATTTTGAACGTTGATTTGTCCGCTGAAATTTTGAAATTCGCCCGTAATTGATTTTACTAGGCATGATTTACCGGAACCGTTTTTACCAAGTAGCGCTATCTTTTTTTTGGATTTGGAATCTAGGGATAAATTAAAATCTTTAAAAAGAGTTTGCTTGTTTATTTGAATTGTTAAGTTTTTTACTGTTAACATAGCTAAAAAGTTAAATAATTATTTTATTTAGGTTTTATAGCGATATGTGTTTTGCTAAATCGCTATTGATTTAGCTAGCAGTAAATGCAAGACGTAAAGCTCTACCAATGTATTGTAACATTGTTTCTGACTTTCGGTCTTTTATAAATGTAGAACTAAACATCTGTTTGATTATTTTTTTGTATTTTATACTTTTTCTTTTAATTTGTCAAATCGTGTTTTCGTGTACAAAGATTGTAGTTTTATTTTTTTATTAATTAAATCTTTGTCTGAATTTAATTTTTTAAATTGTTAAATACTTGACATAAGTTTATTTTTTATATATTGTCAGCTCTTTAATATAAAATTATGATAATATCAAACTCAAATAAAGAAAACTTCCTTAATAATATTTGGAGTTCATTAAATAAAATTTCGGATTTAAATCTTTTTTCTAAAAAATATCCAGTTTCTCAAGAAGAAATTAATACTCTTACAAATGAATATAAAGCATTAGTGAATTGCTCTATTGACAATTTAGATATGTCTAATAGAGATTTATCTAATGTTGTATTCTCATTAAGTGAATTTACAAGAATAAATTTCTGTAATTCTTCATTAGTTAATTCAAGATTAGGTGCACATACTTTTGAGAATCAAGGTTCGAATTTTAATGGATGTAATTTTTCTTTCGCTAATTTACAGGATTCTGATTTATCAGTTGGGGATTTCTCTGGATGTGTATTTAACGGAGCTGATTTGCGTAATGTTATTCTTTTTCATGCTAATTTGTTAGGTGCTTCTTTAATTGGTGCAAATATTGCAGGGGCTGTTGTAGATAAGCATACAATTTTACCGAGTAAAGAATTTTCTGTTGTAAAAGGTTCTTATTTAATTGGTCCAGATGTAGTTGTGAGTAATTCTGACTTTTCTTATACTGATTTTTATGAACTTAATTTGCAAAAAACAAATTTTTCAGGATCTGATTTGAGTTTAGCTAGATTTGTAGGGTCTGATTTAACAGGTACAGTTCTTAATGGTGTAACCTTGTACTTGACAAATTTCACTGGAGCTCTGTTTGATGAAAACACTATTTTACCTTCTAAAAAATATAATTTGCAGGAAGGTTTAGTGACACGAAAGGTCAAGAAAAAAGTTAAAAGAAAATACTCAGAAAAAATCTTATTTGAAAAAGATGAAATGATTTCATCTCGTATGAATGTTCTTGTTGGTCCTAATCTTAAGATTGTAAATGTTGTTTTTAATAATTTGGAACTAAGGAATTTTGATTTTTCTAGATCTACTTTTTATAGTGTGTGCTTTAATCACTGTGATTTTTTCTTAAGTAATTTCTCTAATTGTCTTTTATCCGAAGTAAGTTTTAATCAATCAAACTTGAGAAATGTTGACTTCAATAGTTCTATAATAGGAGAAAATGTTGATTTTAGAGGCGCTAATTTAAAAGGAGCGAAGATTACAATTCATCAGTTAAAAGGTACGTTTGTGGATGAAACCACTATTTTACCAGCAGGATTTGTTTATGATTTAGAAACAAGGACTGTAGTTGAGCTTAATACTAATTATTCTTAAATATACTTTTTTTGATTTTAAAAAGGAGCTTAATTGCTCCTTTTTTTCGATTTGTGATTGTTTTTGTTGCTTCTATAGATTACTTTTTTGTTATTCATAATTTTGAATAGAATTCCTAATTGATTCAATTCCTAAATCTAGTGGAGTAAGATTTACTTTGAAAGCAGCTTTTTTTCTTTTGAATGGTCTATCAAGATCATGAATCAAATTTGCAAAAAATATTAGTACAGTGCTAAGTGAAAATATAAATATACATTCTAGTAAAATGTTTTGTGTGTTTGAAAAGAGTTGTAAAGTTATAAGTGTTATAATAAAAAAGTATAAAAATATGTATCCTACTTTTGCAAAGTGTAATGATTTCCCATATACAAGGTAACTTATGTTGTTTCTTAGGTGATCTTGATATTGTTGAAATCTGCTAACTTTACTTTTTGCAATGATGCTATCAAGTACTGATGCTTTGTAGGTTATTTGATTTAGTTGTTCTTCCATTTGACTGTAAGAATTTTTTCCTTCTAAAAATTCTTTAATAATTTTAAGTGTATCTATTAAGTGATTACTAAGATCTCTTGGTGAATAGTTATTTTTAGAAACCAGTGATGCATTTATATTTATGTCATTCATTGATGAAATTTTTCCGCTAATTGTACAAATAGATTTATCAGCTTCTTTATAATCAATTAATGCTGATCTAAACATAGATGCAAGTATAAAAAATAATCCTGCAATTAATCCAGATACACTAATTAATCCAATTTCCCAAAAAGTTAAATTATTTTTCCATAAAAAGTATTTAGTCATGCAAATAATTAATCCTATTAATACAGATTTAAGAAAAGTATTCATTTTTTTTGTTTTATATAATAAAAATTTAGATTTTTTTAATAGTTTAGCTTGAAATTTTATTTTTTGTACTACTCATTTATAATATAGAGCTTTTCTGTTTTAAATTAATAATCTGTAAGTTCCTTTAAGTTCTTTCCTACGTAGTAGAAGTAAGCAACATATAATGCTGTTGCTAAATAGTTTGTTAATGTATTTAATTCAAGAAAGATTTCAATTGTTGATACGATAACTATATACTTAATTAAACAAATAAAGCTTATGCTTGTAAATTTACCTAAGAAATTCTTACCATTTTCGCCTTTATTGCATTTGAATGAGTAATATGTTCCAAGGGTTGTTACTAATAAAACAAATAATTCGTTTGTTATAATTACATTTTCTAATCCAATTGGATGTGTAGTAAGTATAAATATTCCAAGTGATCCAATTATCGTAGTACCAAAAAAATAATTAAAGTAGTCTTTTTCTGTAAGCTTATTTTCTTTTATATCTTGTTTTAAATTTTGAAGATTCCAAAAGTACATATTTAGTTTTCTTATTTTTTTGAAAATACTTTGTTTGATCTTATTTGTCAAACTACTTGCAGCTTTTAATTAGGGCTGCAAATAATGGATGGGGTTTTAATGGTCTAGATAAAAATTCTGGATGATATTGGCAACCAACGTAAAAAGGATGATCTTTGGCTTCTATTATTTCTACTAACTGGCTTTCTGGGTTTATTCCAGAGATTATCATTTCTGAATTTTCAAAGTGTTTTTTAAAATCTGAATTGAATTCGTACCTGTGTCTGTGCCTTTCGTTTATTAGTTTTGAATTGTAGGCTTTGAATGCTTTGGAATTTTCTTTTAATTGGCATTCATAAGATCCAAGTCTTAGGGTTCCACCTTTTTTTCTATTTATGTTTTGCCCAGGAAGGAAGTGTACAACATAGTTTTGCTTGTTTTTGTTTCGGCTTTCATCGAATTCTTCAGAGGTAAGATTTGGATTTTTGGTTAATTCTCTTAAATATTCAATTGCCATTAATTGCATTCCAAGACAAATTCCAAGAAGGGGAGTTTTGTTTTTTCGGCAATAATTTAGAGCTTTTATTTTTCCTTCGGTTCCGCGCTCTCCAAATCCTCCGGCAACAACTACAGCGTCGCAGTTTGCTAGCTTTTCTTGTTCTTTTTTATCGTTTTTTTCAATTAATTCTGCATCTATCCATTGAATATTGGTTTTGATATCTTGGTGGATTCCAGCGATTTTAATTGATTCACTAAGGCTTAAATATGCGTCTTCAAGTTCTATGTATTTTCCAACTATTCCTATAGATTTTTCTTCTTTTAGGTTTTGAATTTTTTTTGTGAATTGATCCCAGTCTAGAAGTTTTGTTTGTAGGTTAGGAAGTTTGAACTGTGTTGCTATTTTTTCTGCTAATTGGAAGTTTTCTAAATGTCTTGGAACTTCGTAGATTGAATTTAGGGTTGGAAGGGGGATTACATTTTCTTCTTTTACATCGCAAAACATTGATATTTTTCGTAAAAGTGATTTTTCAATATCCATATCTGCTCTACAGAATATAAAATCTGGTTGGATTCCAATGCTTCTTAGTTCTCGGATTGAAGCTTGAGTTGGTTTTGTTTTTAATTCTTTTGAGGCTTGTAGAAAAGGTAGTAATGTCACATGAATAAAAAGAGTGTTTTCGATTCCGAGTTGGTTTCTCATTTGTCGTATGGCTTCTAAATAGTGTGGGCCTTCTATGTCTCCAACTGTGCCTCCAAGTTCTACTAAAACTACATCTGCATTATGTTTTTTACCTGCAAAGATTATTTTTTCTTTAATTAAATCTGTTACATGTGGAATGATTTGGATAGTTCCACCTAGGTAAACTCCTTGGCGTTCATTTTCAATGACTTCTGAGTAAAGTTTTCCTGAAGTAATAGACGATTCTTTAGAAAGTGGTTCGTCTATGAATCTTTCGTAGTGACCAAGGTCAAGATCAGTTTCGGCTCCATCGTCTGTTACAAAGACTTCTCCGTGCTGGTACGGGCTCATTGTGCCTGGGTCTACGTTTAGGTATGGATCAAGTTTCATAACAAAAACTTTTAATCCAGCGCTTTTTAAAATAGCTCCAATACTGGAGGTGGTTATACCTTTGCCCAGTGATGAGCAAACTCCTCCAGTTATAAAAATATATTTAGTGTTCATATGTTACAGGGTTAGTCCGGTTTTTTCTTTTACTAAGTTTAAGGTAGTTTGAGCTCTTTTTTTTGCTTGTTGTTTACCTTGTTCTAAAATTTCATAGATTTGATCGGGTTTTTCCATAAGTTTTGCTTTTTTTGTACGAGCTTCTTTGAAATAAATCATAAATTTATCAAACAGTGTATTTTTTGCTTCTCCATATGAAAGCCCTCCAGCTAAATATTTGTCTTTAAAGTTATCTAATTCTTCTTTGTTAGCCATGTGCTTATAGATTTGAAAAATATTACAAGTGTTTGGATCTTTAACTGCATCCACTGGAAGGCTGTCGGTTTGTATCTTCATAATTGATTTTTTGATAAGATTTTCATCTTCAAAAATTGCAATAATATTGTTGTATGATTTACTCATTTTTTGCCCATCGATACCGGTTATTGTCTCTACTTCTTTTTGAATTACTGGTGTGGGTAAAATAAAGGTGTCACCATAGATTCCGTTAAATTTATGAGCTAAGTCTCTGGCTATTTCTACATGTTGTTTTTGATCTTTTCCAACTGGAACAATGTCAACATTGTATAAAAGAATATCAGCAGCCATTAAAACTGGGTATGAAAATAGACCAAGTTTTGGATCTTTTAATCCTTTGTTTTTAAAGTCTTTCCATGCGTGGGCTCTTTCAAGAACTCCAAATGAGCAAATTGTAGATAGAATCCAACATAACTCAGCGTGTTCTGGTACATCACTTTGTAAGAAAAAGTGTGATTTTTCTGTATCTAAACCAAGAGATATTAAGTTTGCACATAAATCAAAACTGGTTTCTTTTAGTTCTTTGCCATTTTGAACTTGGTTTAAGGCGTGCAAGTTGGCAAGAAAAATATAGCTTTGATAATCTTTCTGGAATTCAAAAGCTGGTTTAAAGGCTCCAAAATAATTTCCTAAGTGAATTTTTCCGGTTGGTTTAATGCCAGTTATTAGTGATTGCATAATTAAAATTAATTGATTTTAGTTTAAAATTTATTGAAGTGATTTGCAAATTTTTGTTTACTTAATTTTGATAACTGTTAATCTTTTTACAGTTTAATTATTATTTTATGAGTTTAATTTCTTGGAATGATTTTACTAAGGTTGAATTAACTGCGGGAACAATTGTAGATGTACAAGATTTTCCAGAAGCTAGAAATCCTGCGTATAAAATTTGGGTAGATTTTGGAAAAGAGATTGGGGTAAAAAAATCAAGTGCCCAGGTTACCAAACTTTATAAAAAAGAAGAACTGATTGGAAAGCAAATTATTGCAGTTACAAATTTTCCACCTAAACAAGTTGGGCCTTTTATGTCTGAATTTTTAGTTACAGGTTTTGTTTTAGAAGATGGGGAAGTTGTATTGTCTACCACTGATAAGAAAATTCCAAATGGTACTCGCCTTTATTGATAAGTTTTTAAACTTATTCATGCTATTATGGATTTGAATAATAATTTATTATATGGAATATGTTGTATTTATCATATATGCATACTTGCATTCGTTTTTTATACGTAGTTTAATCTTATTTACCTTACTAAGTCCGATATTTTATTTTTTAGCTTCTAAGATTTTTAATGTAAATAATATTTCCATTTTGGATAATATTTTTATTTTACTTTTTACAAGTATTTTATGGTTTTATGGATTTTATAATATGTTACCTATTACTGAAAACTATTTTGTATTTGGATTATTATTTTATTTTATTTTAATTTCGATTGCTTATTTTTATTTAAAATTTCGTTTTAAAAATAAAGATAAGGTTTCTATGATTATCAATTTTCTTTGTATGTCTTTGTTTTTTTTGCTTTTTGTAATTTCTAATTCATCTCATTATCCGATTGATTATAATGAGACACTTCCGGATCCTAATGATAGTCTTAGTACTCAATTAGATTTATATAAAGATTCATTTTCTAGTAAAAAATATAGTGGATACTATTTTGATATAAGTATTCCGGATGGATTTAAAGTTGATACACAAAGATCTTCTAATTATAATGTTACGTTGATTTCGAAAGAGGCTGATGTTGAGTTTTTTGTTTTTTCTCATCTTTGGAGTGATGATCATGAATTTCTAGAACAAGGTCCTAATGAAATTTTACTATCTAAAGAAGAAAAGAAATTACCTAGAACTAGTGATGATTTGTTGGGAACTTATAGGGTTTATACTTATTATAAGTATCGAAATAATATTACAGGAGTTTATAGATCAGTTTTTGATCAACGGTTTCAAATTGGTTTTGATAGTGGAGGTTCTGGATTAAGGGTTGTTTTTGGATTCACTTATCCTGATATTGAGAGTTATGAAAAATTTAAAAGTTCTTATTTGGAGTTTGAAAATTCTTATAAAAGATATCTTCATTAGGTTTTAAAAAGGCTCCCGAGGGAGCTTTTTTTAAGGCATTAAGTTGCTATAATCTATTCTGTATACGTATTTTGCTTCTAATTCTGGATCTGTAAATAATTTTTGAAAATAAGGGTTGTCAGCATATTTTTCTTTGTAAAAACTTGGAAAGTTTAATTCAATTCCATTGTAGATATCTTTTAATTTTTGAATTACTAAGAAGTTAAATTCATTTGGTTCTACTGTTACTACTATTTTTACCATTTTAAATGAATGTCCTAATTTATCTGGTTTACTGAAGTCAAATTTTTTTGCTATAAAAGCAACTTTTTCTTCTAATGTTTTATGTTCTTTTGGAATTGAATTTAAAGTATAATTCCACATGTTGAATTTTAATACGTGATTATATGATGGATTAATGTTTTTTAAGTTTTCTTGGCTGATTGTTACTTTAGAGTAAGTATTTGATACTTCATCTACTAATTCAGGTTCATCGTTTGTTATTTCGTAACCATTATTAAGGAATGTTCTTAGGTTTTTATCTGAAATATTGTCTGTAGTAATTTTTGCTGTGTCGTGAATTGGAGTTGTTGAGTCTTGATGTTCGTTAAGTTTTGGAAGTTTTGAGATGTCAATGACAACACTCTGAGAATTTTTTATATTAAAACCATCAAGAGTTTTAGGTTGAATTTTGACTTGTCCTAAGTGTGTTCTTTGTTTTCCCTTGAAGAAATTATTTAAGAGATCTATGTTTTGACTTTCATTATTTGTTTTTATTGTAAATCTTCCTTGCTTATTAAATGTATATTTTTCAATTCTTCTTTCGAATCTAAATAACGTATTTAATGCATAATTTGTTTCTAAGATTGCTTGTAGTTGTTCTTTGTTAGTTTTTGAATATTGGATGCTTTGTTTTTCATTGTCATAAAATTCTTTAAATTGCTCCATTTCTTCTTGATTTATCATATCTAAAAATTCTTTAAATGTATCTTCTAAGTTATCATTTGATGTAAAATTACTTTTAGTTATAAATTTTAGTAATTTGGTTTTTGTTCTTTCTCTAATTGGTTCTGTTATGTTGTAGAAATCTTGATCGTATAAAAGTCCTGCAACTCTGTATATACTTTTACTGCTTTTAAGTTTTGCAAACTTTAATTTGATATATCTAAAAACATGTAAACCTATTATTTCAGATGGGTTTGTTATTCCTGATATTACTTTTTCTTCTAGTTCTTCAAGACTTAGTTTGTAAATTTCCTCAGTTAGAGATTGTTTCTCAGTATTTTGTAATCTTGGTCTTTCAGGAGCTGGATTTTGGTTTGTGTGTTCTTCAGATTCATTTGTATTAGATTGATTTTGATTTCTGTATTCTCCAGATCCATTTGAGTTTATTTGGGTTGGTTGATTTAAATGACTTAAATCTCTTTCAATGTTTTCACCAATTTCTCTATTTGCAGATATGCTTCTTAATGAGTTAGTTGTTATTAAATTTGCAGGTTTAATTCCAGAATTATTATTTTTATTTAAAGAAAGCATGAATTCAAGTATTTCTCCACCTTGAATTCCAGAAACTTTTTGATTTTGTTCTATGCTTAAATAATCATCTATTACATAGGTTTGATCGTTTTCTTGACTTCTTACGTATGGTCTAATGTGTGAAACTCCGTTTAAAATAACACCTTCACTACCAAATATAAGAGGATTTGTTTGATTTGTTGAGTTTTCGCTGATTTCATTTAGGATCATTAAACCAATAATGTTTTTACCATCACAATTAATTCCTGATTCAAATTCTAAAGGGTTGCTCTCTGTAAGTTTGTATATAGTTGAACTAAATACATTTGAAATTTCTTGATAAGTTTGTTTTTCGTTTAATTCTGATCTTAAATTTCTTATGTTTTCTGAATTGTAATCAATTAAACTCATTAGATTATTTAACTTTTGTTGACTATCTTCAAGTATTTGTTCTGTGATTGATGATTGGTTTTTAGATGTTTTGATTGATGCATCCATGTATAGAAGATATTCTTGCATGAATTCTCTAAAGATATCTTTTGGAATGAACTCTGAATCAAAGTATTCGCTATATTTTTCAATTAATCTTTTTCTGTGTGGCTCAAATATTTCCCGTACTTTATTTTTAGATTCTAAAATTTCATTTTCTTCCTCAGTTAATGTAGGTCTTTTTTGTTCGTTGTCTTTTTCAACTTCAACTTCAACTTCAACTTCTTCTTCTTGTTGTTGTTTTAGTGGAGTTTCATCTTTTTGACTTTTTTCAGAATTATCTTCTTCTTCTTCTTCTTCTTCTTTTGACTTTACATCTTTATTGTGGATTTCTATACCTACTATTCCTAGACCTCGAACTGTTTGCTGAATATTATTTATTTCTTGGATTACTTGTTTTTCATTATGGTTTAATTTTAAAATAGCTCCTAATGTTGAATGAATTGAAAAAGAAAAAATTAAACATTTAAGAAAACTTGAGTCTAATTTGTTTTTTGGTAAATTTATTTTGTTTGACATGATAATATGATTTATTTGATATACTATACATGTCTTGCTGTTTTTGTCAAGTTGCTTACAATGTGCTCTGAGGGTCTCTGTCTATAATACAATTTGGATCTAATATTAAATTATTTATAAAATGAAGTGGGTTTGCGTTTTGTAGAAATAAATGATGAATAAATTGATTATTTTTCTTGTATATGAGTGGTTGAACAGAATGGAATTTTACCCTGTGTCTTCTTAAGTGATCTTCGGTTCTTTGTATTTTGCTTTTTAATTTTGAGAGATCTTTGTCTTTGAATTCAATCTTTGTGAGTTTTGCAAAAGGAGGGAAGTTATATTTTTGTCTTCTTTTAAGCTCTTCTGTGTAAAATTGATCAAGGTTTTCGTCTAAAAATTGGTAAAAGAGTTTGTTTTCCGGTTTTAGAGTTTGAATTAAGACTTTGGAGTTTTTTGTATGTCTACCTGTTCTTCCAACTACTTGATTTAAAAGTTGAATGTACCTTTCGTGGGTTCTAAAATCCGGTAGGTTAAGGTTTTCTTCTGCAAAAATTACACCTACTAAGTTTAATCTTTTTAAGTCTAAGCCCTGGGCTACCATTTGTGTTCCTAGGATAATATCGAAATCATTTGAATCTAATTGTTCATGAATTTCTTTGATGGCGTTTTTGGCAGATGTAGAGTCTGAATCGATTCTTAAAATTTTTGCTTTGGGAAATTCTTCTTTTAAAAGTTCGTCTAGATTTTGAATGCCGGCTCCAAAATTTTTGAGGTTTGTTCCGTTGCAGGCGTTACATCTAAGTGGTATTGATTTGCTTAGATTACAATAATGACATTTTAAATATTGATATTGAGAATTTTTGTGAACGGTTAAGCTTGTGGCACAGTTTTGACATTCTTTAATATCTTTACAGTCAAGACACATCAAAAAATTACTATAACCTCTTCTATTTGAAAGGAGTAATACTTGATTTTTATTCTCTAAACTATCATGGATTGCCTCAATTAGGTTGGGGGATAAATAGTTGTTTGGATTTCTAAGTAGGTGATTTGATAAATCAACTATTGTGATTTCAGGTTTGTTAACATTTTTAAACTTTTGATTTAGTGTATGTATCTCTACAATTTTATCATCGCAAGCTTTTAGGGTTTCAAGGCTAGGTGTTGCTGATCCTAATATTAATTTTGAGTTTGATTGTTTGGCTAAATTCTGAACGATGCTTTTAGCATGGTATTTAGGAGTTTGATCTTGTTTGTAGCTTTGATCGTGTTCTTCATCCATTATAATTAATCCAAGATTGTTAAAAGGTAGAAAAAGTCCACTTCTAGAGGATATTGTAATAGATCCTTTTTTTGACTTTGCATTTAGGTAGTTTTCTGAGTATTCTTTGCTGGATACTTTGTGTGAGTGTTCTTGTATAATTGTATTTGGGAAAGCTTTTTTTAGCCTTTTTTTCATTTGTGGAAGCAAGCTTAATTGGGGGACTAAGAATAGAACATCTTTGTTTTTTTCTATTGCTTCTTTTATTAAATGAAAATAAATCTCAGTTTTTCCTGAGCCTGTGATTCCGTGAATAAGATGAAAAAGATTTTTAGAAGCTTGGATTTTATTTAATACCTCTTTTTGATTCTCGTTCAGTCCGAATAAATTAAATTCAATGTCTTCCTTTTTTATTTTCTCTGGTTCTTCTGAATTTAATTTTTTTAAACTTCTTACTTTTAATAATTTTTTTGAGAAAAAAAGCGAATAAGCTTTTGAAATTGTGCAGCAATAATATTGATGAATGAAATTTGCAATCAGAATCTGAGATTCATTTAAGGCATTTTTTAGAATTAACTCTGCATCTTTGCATTCAAAATCTGGTTTTTCCACCTCTTGAAAGCATATAGCGTAGTAATCTTTGTTTTTAACCGTAACTCTTAAAAGGTCGCCGGCTTTTAATTTTTCATCACTGCTATATGTAAATGTTGCATTTAAGGGTTTATTGTAGTGAAGAATTACTAATTCATAAAAGTACATAGAAGATAGTCCATAATATTTCTGATGATATAATAATCAAAGATCTATTATAAAGCTAGCTGGAAAGAATAGTATTGTTTTATTTGTAAAACTTTAATTAGTTTCTTGAATCTTTTTTTTAAAAGGGGAGAATTTTTTTAGTGTGATTATTTCTCCATTCAACTAACTCTCTATAAAAATCTTCTTTTAAGCTTAAGTAGTGAAAATGTGCTTCTTTTTTAAATTCGGCAAATTTATGATTTAAATCAAGAATATATGTTCTTCTATAATTTGTAGTGTAACCTCTTCTTACTTGACTCTCTTGGTCTAGTTCTCTTGAGTCTTTAGGTATGTCTATGTTCTTTAAAAAAGTAATTAATACTGTCCAAGCTATTCCTCTGTAAACCTTATTAAATAGTATTTCAGACATTTCTTCGTAACTTAATTGATAAAAATATTCTTTGCCATCTAGTTCAAAATTAAGATTAATTACTTCGCTATTTTGAATTGATTCTAAGTTGTTTTCTTGATTTTCCATAGAATATGCATTGTCTGAGCTAGAAGTTTCAATTTGATTACTTTCAATTTCTTGAAATTCTCTTAAAATGTAAAAATTGGACTCACTATTATCAAATTGATATCCACTTGAAATAATTCGTTCATTGAATTCTGCTACTAATTGGTCGGTATATTGTGAGTTTGGTAAAGCAAGTTCTTGGATTTTGTTTAATGAACTTAATAAAAAAATATCTTTTTTCTCGAATGAAGTTGGTTCAGACTTTATTAAGTTTAAAATTGGTTGTGGAATTATATTTATTAATTCTATAAAAAATTCTATTCCAAGATTAGTTAGTTGAATTTTGGTATTTATTTCATTTCTGACCTCTTCTTCTCTAGCTTGTGTTGCAGCAATTGCTTCTTTTAAAATTTGTTGAGCTTTTTGATTTGCTATTTGTGCTTCCTCAAGCTTTTTTTGTAGTAACTCAGTTTGAGCTTTTGTTTGTTCTACTTTTAATTGAGCTTCTCTTAAAATGTTTGACATAAATATATTTATATTTATATGATAATAAGCTTTTTTTTGCATTTGTCAATAATTATTATTATTGAGTGGTTTTAAGTTTATTTTTTGTAACTTTTATCTAAGTTTAAATTAAGAAAGGAATTGATCGTATTTTGTTTTTATGTTATTTTCTTTAAAAAATTTTATGATTACTAAAGATATGATAATTAAAGATGTGATTGAAAATTATCCTGAAACCATGGAGGTTTTTTTTGACTATGGTATAAGTTGTGTTGGATGTGTTAATGCTTATATTGAAACGCTTGAAGATGGTGCTAGATTGCATAATATTGATTTGGAGGAGTTAATTATGGATTTAAATGAATTTATTGATTTAGACTAAAAAAAAAAGCCTCATATGAGGCTTTTAAATTATCTTCGTGTTTTTCCTTTTAAGGCTTTGATTAATCTTTCTTCGAATTTTTCTAAACTACTTTTTTCTACACTCGAAGATTTTTCAACTACTTCTTTAGTTGTATT
>Ga0181590_10003276_pt1 | contig 13521 bp, 1 predicted proteins | sample 071ome_34_FD_132446 | JGI IMG/M metagenome (GOLD analysis project Ga0181590, IMG submission 132446) | Coastal salt marsh microbial communities from the Groves Creek Marsh, Skidaway Island, Georgia - 071411BT metaG (megahit assembly) | ecosystem: Environmental > Aquatic > Marine > Intertidal zone... | reverse complement strand
TGGAAAACTTTATTGGAAAATAGGAAAGTAACGGCTAGGTTGCTAGAGTTTGGGGCTTCAACCCACTTGGCTTGTCACTCCCTCTACAACCCAGCTCAAACTAATCACCGTCTATAGGTGATTACTTAACATAGAACTCTCTTTCTTGATCAAAGTTCTGCCATCTCTGTATTGTATATAGGAAAGGTAATATATCATTCCACTCCTTAGACATTTTGAGATCACCCTTTCTCTTACCTCTTTGATAAACAACTTCTTTGTTTTTTCTAAACTCTTTATCATCCAAGAAAATACCATAAACTGCTGTCTGTCCTGTTGAATATATAGCTTCTGAGAATTGACCAAGAACGTTAGCTGATGCAATAGGGTTCTTAATTAATTGATAAGCCTGTGGCCAACCAACAACCGGCCAGAAAGCATAAAGTTCTTTTGATGCTCTATCAGCATTATACTTGATAATGTTTTTCAATCTCTTTTCAATTTCACCATCATCATCATCGGATGCAAGCACACCACCTAAAAGATCAGTTAGCATCCATATTGTTAATACTAAACCAATTTCTCCCATAGTTGTATAGGCTCCTGTAATTCTATTTTTAATACGTTGCTCTACATGACCATAGTTTATACCTTCTTCTCTTGCAAAATCATCTGCAAGTTTTTCAGCATAAGCCTTATTTAGGTTTTTAATATCTGATAGATTTTTAAAGGCAAAAGCAAAAAAGCTTACAAAAGATCTATAACGTCCTTCTACCCAACCTAAGTTCTCATCAAAAACTTCTCGTCTCATTCTAGATTTGATTGAAGGAGCAACCCATTTTTTAAACTGTACAGCAAGCTTACCAAGAAAATGTGATTGCATAACCATTCTATCTGCTCTTGCATAACTACCATGGATTCTCTTGTTGACCTCTCTAATTTGATTGCGTAGTTTATATCTATATTGATCATTCCACTCAACCTCATTACCATTCATGTCATATATCTTGTATTTAGGATCAATAACAATTTTTTGATTTTTACTATCCCATGTGGATGCTTCGTAAAGATTTACTTCAATTCCACCTTCATCTACGGCTTTATGTGAAGCTACTATTGCCATACCAATCTTAGTTTGAACGTTATATTCAAAACTTTCATTAAGTAAGTAGAACCAACTGCCGGCTTTATTAAACCAACTATCCGCATCTGTTTCTCTAATCTCTGTCTTACTGTCCATCATACGCAGGTTATCAACCCAACCTTCCCATTTAGTCATGGGTTTCTTAGGATCATAGTAACCTTTTTTACCATCTAAAATATAACCGGTCCTTTCAACTTGCTTTCTTAAAACCTGTTCAACATTAAATGCTTTTTTCATCTGAAGGTATGCTTTCCTTTTAAAGAATCTACCACCCATAAGTTCAATTGTATTATTTAATAAGCCAATTGTAAGGTTGTTGATATTACCAAGAGGGTTGGTTGCTACATAAGCAAAAGAAGAATAACCCATGAGCGCACCAGACATTTTTTCTAATGCATTTTGAGTAACGTTTTCATTGTCATAGAAAACCATTCTAGCCCATTTCTTTATTCTCTTTTGAATATTTTTTTCAATATCATTTTCTCTATTACCAACAGGAACCATTTTTCTAATCTTGCTGGCACCACCCATAATAGATGTAATAACTTGATCATCTTTTGCATCAGGAGCAAGTACTTCTCTTTTATCTGATATCTTAATAAAGGAAGTAATAATATCTTCAATGGTTGACATAACCTCAAAGTTCTCTGCCATTGTGTTGAACTTGAGTAAGCTTGTTCCTAAGTCAGTATTTAAAGTTTCTCTTGTTGGTTTTTTTCGTAGTCTTTTTTCCTCTACATCCAGAATGTCCATTTTGTTTCTGTACTCTGTTTTAGATATACTTTTTGCATCTACCCTGGACTTTAATAATTTTCTTTGTTCTTCTATTCTCTCAAGATCTTTTTCAGTAGCTAAATTACCAGTATAGTAAATTGGAAGAGTATTAACAATTTCACCTTTTTCATTTGTTACAACTCTTCTATAACTACCTGTTTCTTTAAAGAAGTCCCCAACGTTTCTTTTCATGCTAGCAAACATCTTAGCTACAACAGGACCTTCTCTTTTAATTTTGTTTGCAAGAATTGTTGGTATTCTACCAGCCATTTGTTCCATTACATTTGGAGGAAGTTTTCTTGTAAGTTCTTCCATTGTATTAACATAGAACTCATAAAACTCTCTTCTTGCAATAGACAATTCATCTTCTACTGCGGGGTTCATTATAGCATCATACTTATCATTAAGCATGCTAACCTTTTTACCATTTACAGTAGCTTGAGATTTTGCATATCTATATTTATTATGAGGAATCCAAATTTCACCAGGAGACAAGACACCTGTTGGTTCTCCATTTTTCTTATCCATGAAAAAAGTTTCTCTGTATTCACCGTAAGTTTGTCTAAACTTTCTCCAAGATTTAGCATCTACAGATCTTTTCTTTTTCCAAATGACAAAACCACTTGCTGTTATCTCAGGTCTTTCATACTTTGCTCTTATAGTTTTAAACTCTTCTGTGTATGCGTGATAATTTCCATCTACAATATCACCTTCACTAGTCCCTCTTTCAGCTCTCCAGAATCTTGCGTTTTCTTGTTTTAGCTCATATAATTTTTTGTTATATGCTAATTCTTCAGGAGTAGCTTCATCTTCATTGAACTTTTCAATATACTGCATCATATTGCCATCTTCATCAAATAGCAAATCACGTAATTCTTTTATCTTATCATAATATTGTTTACCAAGTCTTCGTACAATATATCCTGTTGGTAAACCTTTATCGTCAAACTCTAGCATAAAGTTATAAAGATCCTCCGGTTTAGTACCAGGATCTAACTTCTCAAGCTTGTTTGCCATTACCCTAATTTTAGTTTCCCTTGCTTGTGCTTTATCTAAGTATTCTTGTTCTTTATATTTGTATATCTTATCTAATACAGCAAGCAATGTATCTCTACTAGTTGCTAAATCACCGGATTGATATTCAATGGCAGTTATATCTCTAACAGATGTTAGGATTTCATTCAAATCTGCATCAGAAAGTTCTGCTGATGATACATTTCTAACCGTCTCTTTAACATAATTAAAGATTGCTGTATCCACCAGACCCGTTTCTGTACTTGTACCTCTAAGTTTTTGTAACTTAGATTGAAGTTGAAGAATAAGATTTGCTTGAGTCTTTGATATAGGTGTGTTACTTATTTGTGATAATTCAATCAAACCATTAAATGTTTCAGCATATCTGTCAAAGTTTAAGACATAACTGATATATTCAGGTTTACCTACATTTTCTGGATCTAGTATATAATCCGTAAACTGTTGCAAGTCTTTAATACCCTGTCTGATTACACGGGTATATTCTGCTCTGATTGCCTGTGGTCCTTGGGTAACTGCAACCTCTATGCTAGCAATTGTATCATTAATTGCAGATATTGTACCCTCTTTAGTCATGTCAAGTACAAGACCACCTTTTAATTTTCTAAGAGCATCTCGTCTTCTAATTAGACCAACTTGATACTCTTCTAAAGCACCTAAGAAATAATTAACTTCTGTGTTAGAGTTATTATTGTTTTCAGATTGAGCTTCATCTCCCGTTAATTCTTCTTCGGCTATATTATATTGTGATGAAGATTTTCTTGCATTATCAATAAATTCTTTTTGATCTTGACTAAGATTTTCAGGAATAAGTTTATCTACAACCTCTTCCATCATAGAAATAGAATGACGCTGAACACCTTCTATCTGATAACCGCCCTTCCAAACTTTCTTACCCTTTGCATTTTCCTCAATATTAACTTTAATATGAAAAGTACTTATTGCATTAGGGCCATCGGCTACAGTGTAGCCCATGTTGTGTAGCATTCTTCTATACATTGCTATCTGTAGATAGTGTTGACCCTTCGTACTAAGTTCTTTTTTATCTGTTAATTGTTTTACTAAAGAATCATCTTCTAAAGGATATGGTTCATTATATCTTTCAGGATCTGTTTTTAAATAATTTTGACTGGTCTTTAAGTCAAGAACTTTTATTTTACCATCGGGTGTAATTAAAAGTATATCAGCAGTACCTGCTATACCCCCATAGGTCTTACCATTAATTTCAATTGTTTGGTTATCAAACAATACAACCTGCGGTATAGCAACAGAGCCATCTGATGTAAGAGAATCTAAATGAGATTGAAGATCAAAATAAACTTGTTCAACCTGTTCTTTAGAGAGTTTAGTTATGCCTTCTATATCCTCCACTAACGTCTTTGAGACAACAGCATTTAAGATTGCATCAAAGTCATTACCCACAGCAAGGTTGAGTTCGTTTTCTTTTTTATTTAAAAAATCACCTTTAATGGCTTTTGTAGTAGAATAAAACTCCTCTCCTGTTTCTATATCATAGTAAGTGTGATCTTCTTCATTAAGTACAACAAAGTTTATTGAGTCAAACAATTCTGGATTTTTGCCAGCACTGAATTCTGTTATTTTTTTTTCTGTTTGCTTTGCAGCATTTAAAAGCTTAGCAATAATTTGTTTTTGAACATCCTCTGTAGCACTATCCATTGCAGTTTGCATAGCTGCTTCTGCTTTATCACTCAAAGCATACCTTACTTTTCTGTCTGCTCTAAACTCAAGTTTGAATTTTACATCTGCAGTATTTAATAGTTTAGCAATATCAGACAAGCTTGCTGTTTCTTTGATGTCACTTGTTTTTATAGTAAGCTCTTTATTACTTATAAACTTATGCAGATCTTTTATAATACTAGAAAACCACTCCAAGAACTCTTTTACCTTTTGCAAAAAGCTTTTTGTTGGTTGAGTTTCATACTCTTGTCTAAAGTGTCTTGTTAAAGCTTGAGTAACTAACTCAAGATCTCTGTGCATCTGATTAAAACCTCTATTATCACTATAGGCTTGATTGATTTGTTGTCTTAGTTCTCCAAAGTTTTGCTTTGCCTCTGCTAAAAGACCATTAAACAAAGATCTATTTTCTACATATAATGCATCTATAAATGGATGCAACACTTCTTCTATTGCTACATCACCATTAATTCTCTGACCAATAATATATGCTTGACCATTTGCGTAAAAAGACTTGACTTCTGAAAACGGTATCTTACTTTTTTCTGACGCTGGTAAACTATTATAAATAACTTCTGCTTCAGCTCTAGTTACATTGTTTATCTGAACTTGAGGAAACATTCTATTAAGATGTGATAAGATTGCTCTCACAGGACCAGCAGGATTTTCACGTCCTTCTGGTATTACATCTCGCATTGTAAACAAGTCTTCATTGATCAAAATTTTATATGTGTTTTCAGTTTCAACAAACTGAACCATCTTACCCGGATACATTGAGTAGGTAATATTATTTTGATCAAAGAAAGAACCCAGTCTTTCAATATTATTTTCAGCAATCTTTTTATTTGATATTCTAGTACCCTTTGCTGTATTGTTTACATAGATAACATCATTGTATCTACTGGCTCTTCTGGTGCCAATAATATTCTTTTCAAGAGCTTCTCTAAAATCTAATTTCTTTGCAGACAAAGCAGCCTTCTGATCTTTCAGATAGGCTTTAGCTTGAGCAACAGTTGGTATATCCTCTGTGTTATTAATCTCCTGATAAACATTTATGATGTTATCCGTTTTAATATTTGTACCAAACTCTGCTTTTAGAGTTTTATATTCTGCTGTATTTCTATTTGGACACTTAGCCATAATTACAATATACAAGATTTAATATTATCTAAAAAGTCTTCGTCACTATTATAGTTCAGATCTGGATCATTTCTTTTAGCAATAAAGTCTTCAAGATCACTTATGTTTTGATCACGTAGCTTTTCTCTAGCTTCTGGATTTGTTTGTACATTCTCATCCCAGAAGTCAACAAGAGCTGGATACTCTTCTTCTAAGTTTGTTTCTTCAAGTTGATCAAACAAACTTAAACTTATCGCAGGTGCCTCAGAAGCATCAGCCTCTTGAGAAGTTACATCGGCTTCAATTGGATTTGCACCGCCTGGAGTATATTCATCAAAGTCTTCTGCAGTAAGACCTAAATCATTTTCTTCAAGCATCTTCTCTGTTACATCAGATATCTTAACTAAATCTTCAACAACGCTTCCTGGGGCAAATGAATTAAGATCAACATATACAGTATTGCCTTTGTATACAATATCAAAACCCATTACTGTTGCTTTTGATAAAATATCTTGTTGTAATACCGGTAAGAATCCTTCTTCAAAGCTACCTTCTTTTTGCAAACCATCTACAAACTTAATGATATCAGAATAACTAGGGCGTTCAAATCCAGCACCATCAAACATAAATCCAATACCATTTTGATAGTTAGATCCTTTCATTTGAATTTCTTCATAAACACCAGCACTACCAATAGACAGACCTTCTATAGAGTTAATAACGTTTTGCTCATTTACAGTAACGGGTGAATATGTTTCTTTGAGTCTGAAATATCTGACTGTTTTGTTTTTATTCTTGCCTGTAATCACTTTAATCACAGCCGGTAATTCTACAGAATAAGTTTCTACACCTTTTACTCTTATTTTATTGATAGTAAAACCCTTCCTCTGTAACTCTTTTATATTTTTTGTAAGCTTTGATATTTGTTTTTCATAAAATTTGCCACGCAATACTCTTGTGTTTTGTTTATTTTGAGTTCTGTTGAGTGCTTTAACACCTTTATAAATATCAACAATGAGTATATTTTCATCATTTGTTAAACTCATTGCAATTGGTTGAGCAGCAATTCCTCTTTTGCTTGTACTACCTGTATCTGGTAGTATGCCTTTTTCCAATGAATAACCAAATTCTTGTTTTAGCTTTTCATCAATATAATTATAAATATCCTTACTTGCCTTTTTAAGCTTATCTCTTTGTTTTTTATCTAATAATTCTTTAGGGAATACAATAGGTTTTCCTGACTCTATAATGTCATTAACCTCTCCATCAAACCTTTCAACAAAAGCATCTAAATCTTCATTATCAAACATTGTTGTAAGATCATACATTAATGTTAATGGTAAAACATTTTCCATTCCCCTAACCGCAGAAGAACCAATTGTACCTAATTGTCTTGCATTATCAGCATAAACATATACTTTATCAGGGTTTGCTTCCACAATCTTTTTATTGACTTGTCCTGATAATGATTCTGTTTCTTCAAACCTTTGTTTGTAGAATGGTACATTTCTAGTTGTTCTTAAGTAAATGTTATTCTTGTTAGACTGAAGATAACCTAATACAAAATCATTTAACAATTCAGGATAGTTCATACCAAACTTAGATTCAAATAAATCATAACGTTCATTTTTCATAATGTTATGAATCTCTTCAATGCTTGTGCTAAATGTTTCAAGTAGTACAGGACTAATAGCTTCTAGTAAAGAACCACCACCAAATTGCAAACCATCTTTAACCATCATGTAATGTATAATATGAGTTGCTTCTAATCTGTTGTTGGAGAATATTTCAACAAATCCATTTTGGATTCTAAGCCTATCTATATCACTTCTTTTACCAAATGTGTTTGACTCTGGTTTATGAATACCGGATGTGTTGTCTAAATCTCTTGCATTTTCATTAAATATAAATTCATTTAAGAAGAAATTATCAGGATATTGACTTCTCAATTGATCAATTATTCCATGAATATTTAATTCAGCTCCAGATTGAGGATATATAAACGCATTATTCAAAGAACCTAAAGACATTTCAGATCCCTTATTATAAAGAGATTGCATATATGCTTTAATAGTCAAGTAAGAAAGAAGGTCTTTGCTAATCTTACCTTTATTTTCTTCATCTAATATATAAGAGCTATTAGTTAAGTTTCTTAATGTAGAAGAAAATAAGTTATTAAACGCAGGAGTTCTTGATATAAATACATTGGGTAGAATAACATTATAGAAATGATTTAACACCTTAACTGTATTTGCTTGCCATGCATCTGATTTAAATATAGGTCTCACATCAACTGGAAGCGGTTGCTCTTTAAATCTTAGTGCTTCAAACTCTTTATCAGATAGTTCAATACCAAGTTGTTTAATTTCTGAAAGCTTTTGATTGATGTCCGTAATTGTTCTACCTGGTCCTTTAGCTATATTCATTACGCTACTCATATTAGACAGCAAGCTCTTCATGTTATGCGCTGTAATAAATTGCTTTAATATAGAATACACGGCAGAAGCATCTTCAAAATTCATATCCGAAGAGATTGTTATATCATCTCCTCTTTTAATTTGTTCTTTCAATAATTCATCTGATACTTCAGTTGTATTAGTTCTAATATTTTCATCAGCAAAATCTTTTTCTAATATTTTTATTAGACTATTAATTCTAGATGCAATACCAGGATCTGTTAATCTTCTTTTATTATTAGCAGCAAAATACTCTTTTCTAATTATAGGATGATTTACTAAAAGAATAGATGTCTTAATAGGTACACCAAGTTTTGTAAGCATTGTTACTACAGCCAAGGCGTCTCTATTTAAACCAAGTTTAGCAGCAAGTCTTTCTTTAGCATTATCTGTCATTGCTGTAATCAAAGCAGAAATGATATATTGAGTTCTATTGCCCTCTACTGTATTACCATCTCTTTTTATTTTTTCATATTGCTCATTAAACTTATTGTATCTAATGCCATTAAATTCAATCTGAGCAATCGTTTGACCACCAACAATTTTACTACGTACTTCAATATTATATTCTCCTAATAGGTTTAAATATAAGTTTGGTAGTACGGCAGCACCAATTGCACCCGCACCTTCTTTATTATTTTTAAAAGCCCTTACCTTACCAAATAGATTATCCACATCAATACCTTCTTCTTGTGCTAATTCAGCAAGTTCTGGTAATTCTTTTTGAATATCCTTCCAAACTTCTAATAAAGGATCTAAGTTTGCAGGATCATATGCAATAGGATTTGATCCATCTTTTCTTGCAACCGTATTACCTTCATTACCCCAAAGAGCAAATTTGTAATCAAGCAATTGATTATTTAAAGCAGCTTCATAAGGATAACCAAACTGATTTCTGTGTTTAATAAATTCTTCTAGAGTTGTTGGTAATCCTAAAACTTTTAATGCAGTGGTAATTCCTTTACCAATACGTTTTGCTTCTTCGTCTGTAAAACGCCCTTGTTCTCTTAATCTTCTCTTACCTTTTTCAAGAGCTTTTGCATAAACAGATGATTTAGAGTTTATTTGTTTTCCAACATAATGTATGTAATCATCAAATTGTTCTTCATCAGTTCTTGTGGTGTCTCCATACTCAATAAACTTTCCATTTTTAACATACCACTCTTTCATTTGAGTGTAGACTTTATCAATATCAAAGTCAGCTCCTGATATTTCAGTAAGTTCTTTTGAGAATATTGCAGTAGAACCATAAGAAGATGGTAAGAAATCTACAACCTTTGTAGCTAAAGCAGAATGCTTATCCTGTGATGGAATACGTACAGCAAACATTTTAGCAATAATATCTGGAATACCAGCCTCTGATTCTTCTATCTTATCCATAACCTCTTCATAGAAAGAAGGCATGATAGATTCAGTATATCTTACACCAGTAAAATTACCATCTTGATCATATTCCTTGAGATTATGTCTTAGTTCATCTCTAACAATAACACCTTTACCATTTGATCTTTCAATCGCATCTGCTAATCCAATTAAATTTCCATCGGCATCTACATCTATTTCTATTGGTAATGGTTTTTGATTATAAACCTTATCTCTTATAATTTCAAACTTATCTGGAATACCGTTTTCATCAACAGAGAAAACACGTCTAACAACCTTAACTCCAGCATCTGACATAAGAGCTAAAGCATCGCCTGGTATTTTTTCAGACATTGTTTCTTTTGTGAAGTATGATAAAAACAATTGTTCAAGTTTATCAACAACCATTGGATTATTTAAATCATACTGCATTGTAGGATCAAAGAAGTCAATTATATTGCTTGAAGCTTGACTTGCTTTAAGACCTTCTTGAGCAAAGTTTAAAAAGTCTGTAAGTTCTAAAGTTAAAGAGCCTAGTTTTTTACTATCAGCTAAAGATCTCATTGCACTTTCCAAACTAAAATTAGCAATAAGATTTACCTTATTAAAATACTTTAAGTTTAATCTACTTGTTGTTGTTTTATTATATGACTCTCTTAATTTACCCAAATTTGTTTCTACATACCCATCTAAGGTTTTTACCTTTACTACTACAGAATCATCTTGCTCTGAAGTAATTAAATTTCTAAGCTGCGTTGGATCTGTAATTGTTCTTTTATTAGAAGGGTTTACTAGCTGTAATCCCATGTTTCTAGCATCAAGCATTGTATGACGTAATACTTGTTCATTAGGATTAAATACCCCAAAAGCACTGTTAGTATCAACAAGATTTGATTTCATCATTTTACTTGCACTAGCTGGAGCAGCAATTGCTATTGTTTCATTACCTTCTGCTTCAATTTTTTCAAGCCTTAGTCTAAGATTATGTAAATCTTCATATTGAACTTTAGCTGTTCCATCTTTTCTTGTAGTAAGTTCTGGTGTTAAAACAACAGCAGACATCTTTAAATAAGTCTGACCATCACCATAAACAAGCTTTAGTGAATTAAATACAGCACCTCCTTTTATATAACCACCGGCACCATAATATTCACTTGGTGTTATGTAATCACCTTTTTCTAATTTGTCTAAAAGCTCTGCTTTCTCTTTAGTAAGTTCCGCAAAACCAAAAAGCATATGACGTAATGCTTTTGTAGTAATATACATTTGACCATCTGTTCTTTCACCTTGACCATTAGAATATGTTCTATTAACAAGGGGATCTGCAAATGTTACAAGTGATATATTTTTTGTAGCATGTTTAATACCAAGACTTTCTTCAATAACAGGTGTGTAGGCACTCTTATATGATGCGTTTTGCATCTTAGCTCTTTTAACCTTATCAACAGCATCTTTTAGAGATATGGCTTGATCACCAAGTAATAATTGATTAATTGCTTTTGTGTTTAACCAATCATTAAAGAAGATTTGCATTTTATTATAATCTTCATTATCTCTAACAAGATTCAATTGTTCCATGGCAACTTCACCTTGTGCTACACCATTATCATCAGTTATTCCATTAAGAATATCTGTAGAAATAAGATCATTAACACCAAGGTTATCCAAGTCTTGAGCAAATCTTTCATATTCTGACATCAATCTAGTTTTAAGTAATTCTTTGAAACTAGTAAGTGTTATTGATGATTCATTAAGCATACCAATAGCTTGTTCTAAAGAAATGTCTGGGTTATTTATTGCTATTTGTTCTAACTCTTCTTTAAAATCAAATTCTGTTTGAGTAGCAATTTCTTCCTTAAATTCATCAATGGGAACAAGTTCATAACCAAATCTTGATTTTTTACCATACAAGAAATCTTGCATAACTTTTGATTCAACATATAATGTTGTATCACCAACATTTACGGCATATGAAAAGTTTTTGGATTTTTCTAATTGAACCGCATCTCCCATTGACTTAACAATTTTTGAAATATTGTTATCGTCAACTTTAATTTGACCTAATGCTCTTAAAACAAAAACAGCTTCTTGTTTTTCAGATCTAACTGTAACATTTGCTCTTGTATTTTTTAAAGTTAAACCTATTGTTTTAGATTGAGCATCACTTACATATACTGTCTTTTGTGTACCATCTAATACTCTATCCGTAACTTCTTTAGTAAACTTAGGATCTTTTGCATCAACTCTTGTCTCTTCTTCTCTGGTTGTTTGAAGCAAAGAAGCTGTGTCATTAAATTGGTAAGCTCTACCTTCATTATCAGTGAGGATACCATTTTTAGCATTGTATCCTTCTATTGGTACTTTATCTTCATCAGCTTTGTTTGATTCTCTTTGAATTCTTGTAAACTCTCTTCTAAGTTCTTCAAAGAATAAATTGACCGTTTCTTCAGTAAGTGTGACCTGACCTTGTGAGTCAAACTCAACGGTTTTAATTATAGGCAAACGAAGTAGATCACCAGTGTTTGATGCTTCTAATACACGAATAAGAACAGGAGCAAGTGCTGTTTCTATAATTTCTTCCTCTTCATTTGTAAATACAACGGTTTTGTTTTGTTGCTTAAATGATTGATATTCAGAGAGATATGCATTTATTAATGTTGCAGTAAATTCAGCTGCTGTAAAATCACCATATGTTTTACCATCTTTTGATAAAGCTATTCCACCGTTTTCATCTAATGCATTTTCATTAGTAGATCCTAATGCACTTTCTTTTGTACCAGCAATTCTAAGAACACTTAATCTTTCTTCTTTTGACAATTGCATAAAAGCAGGACTGTTCAAAAGAATATTGGTTAAATTATATCCATCTGATTTTCGTTTTAAATCATTAAGAAAGCTTTCATTATTTAATTGTTGAACAGATTTCAGGTGTAATGTTGGCATTTGATGTGCATATACAAAATTACCCTCAGCATTTAAAAATACACTTTGACCAATAGTCTCATCAAACAAAGCATTGTTTTTAGCCAATTTTTGTAACCTAGATTTAATACCACCTTTTCTTGTAAACAAGTAACCAGATGTTCTTCTTGAGTTTTTATTTATTTGTATTTGAGTAATAATTTCAAGAATTACATCTGAGCTTATTGCCTCTGCTTGTTTGTTGTTCTCAACTAAAGATTGTTGGTATTCAGTTCTATTTTCAACCTTTTGAGAAATAGTAAACTCTATGTAAGCTGGAGATAGTTTTATACCAACAGCTTCATATATATCATTGGATATTTCATTTGCTTTTTCTGAAAGCTCAGAATCCGCTATCTTTTTTCTAGTTTCTAAATAAGGTAGTAAACTTTCAAGGGCATCTCTTGCTGTAAGCATTTCAACTTCACTTTCCTTGATTGCTTTAAATCTCTCATTATGTGACTGTTTCCATACATCCAATTGATTTGCAGCATCATCTCTATTTGCCGCATCATATAATAAAAGTTTTCTTCCTTCAACACCTCTCCGTGTGTTTACATGAGCAAATAAATAATCTACTCTAAAATTTTCAAGACCCTTATATAATTCATTGAAGAAAACTTTATTGGTAATGCTATTAAGAATTTCTTCTCTTGTACCATTTAAAATAATTTCTTCAGTTGTACCAAGCTTTCCAAAAATTCTATCTACAACAGCAGCTGTTTGCTTATTACCTTTAGAAAATGATAGCATACTTCTAAGAATAGAAATCTCATCTGTTTGATTTTTTACAGATTTAAGAAGGCCGTTATAAGCACTCTGGTAATCTACGGGAATAAAAATAGGAGTACCATCTAAAAGTTCAGTATTACCAAATTCATCTGTAGCTAAAAGTCTAGTTGAACCTATGAACGATCTAAAAGCTATAGGTAAACTTGAAAATCCTCCAAGCATTGATTGGTCTTTATTCCAATCTCCAACACCTCTAAGACCTTCATC
>Ga0181590_10003271_pt1 | contig 13551 bp, 16 predicted proteins | sample 071ome_34_FD_132446 | JGI IMG/M metagenome (GOLD analysis project Ga0181590, IMG submission 132446) | Coastal salt marsh microbial communities from the Groves Creek Marsh, Skidaway Island, Georgia - 071411BT metaG (megahit assembly) | ecosystem: Environmental > Aquatic > Marine > Intertidal... | reverse complement strand
TATCGTAAAACGCATTCAAACGCTTCATCCACTTTAATTTCTACATATTTTATATTTATCCTCAAAAAAATTGAAATACTTTTTGACTTCTTCATACTTCATAATATCAGATATGAATTCAAAATCATTCATGACATTGGGTGAAGTTCAAGATTTACTGTTGCAATTACGCCGTATAAAGCAATTTTACAATCGTCAAATTGCGAACATATCTTCTTCTATTCACGAACATGAAAAAATAGAAAACAAAATACGCAATGATCAATGTTTTAACTCAACAGACGAAGACGATTACATCGAAACTGATACGCAAAGAAATATAAAACGACAAAAAATCAACCAAAAAATCAAAATTAAGGTGAAAAAAAGAGTATAACCAATTATTCTATTTCGAATTCTAATGTAAAATTAAAATCTGTTTTAGATAAATCCAATGGTGTACCAGTTTCATGTAATAATTTAACCTTTAGTGTTCTGATATCAGAGGATTGGTTGTAATATCGGGTATTTCCATTATTGGGTATGATAGTGTATATGTGATTTAATTTAGTTGTGGACACCCCTTCATTCGCATCTATTACATGTTCATTGAATCTTTCTACCTTGTCTAAAATATTGTCAGATACATTGTTATTTGTAACATTGATTTTATTCGAGTTCATACTGCTACAAAAATCATTTACAGAAAGAAAAAAATGATTTACATCATCATAGTATGATATCGATTTATAATTTCCAATAGTGAGGTTTTCGTTTATATTGTATTTATCCTTATTATATAAGTACGATATAGCAATATGTTTATCTGATTTTATATTATGATTACTATCAACTGTATACGAACGATTTGCGAATCCTAGAGCCTTTGTAATATCATTATTTGTGTTGTTAAAAACAACAGTTTCATTTTCACTAGCGTCTAGTGTAATGTTATTGTCGGTTGTATCATATGATATTTCAGCACTTAAAAATGTTTTGGATTCTGTATTAATATCCCAAGTCATCTTAGGAATTTTTCTATTTTGATTTGTATTATTGTAGCTAATGTCTTTATATACGCTATATCCATTTACGCTATACACATCACTTAATAAAATCCCACTGATATCTTGAATGTTTAAATAAAAATGTTTTAATTTCATTGAAACCGCATTTACAATAGGTTCCGATAACTCAAACGTATACGTTTTATTACGTTCATCATAATGATTTGCGTATCTTGTATTTAGAAAATATGTTTCTTTTCGCATAAATCGTATTATATTATCAGAATATTAAATATTCATTACGTACACGAAATATCAACAAACCATTCTCTTTATTTTTTTGATGTGTTGTACAATCAAATAACTCATAATAAAAGAAGTATCATGTACGACGTATTCTTTTGGAATTTTATTTTTGTTGTGCATGTACCAAATAGAAAGCTCAGTACACGCTAATATGATGTGCGTATTCGTGCGTGGTTTCAAAATTGCTAGAATTGTTTTTAACAATATATTGTTTTTATAATTATATCTGTTTTCTTTCAGTTTACGCACACAGTTCAAAATAATTTCTGTTTGTTTTGAATCTATATGCATCTTATTTAAATTATCTTTGTACAATTTTTCATTTGTTGATAGAATTAAATACGTTGGATTATTATTTGGATTACAAGATTGAATATATTTTGTAATATGAGGTGTCATATCAAAAGTATTTATATTTAATTTTGACAAGTACCCACGATATAAATGCGCTGAATTACTTAACAAAAACATACACGTGTTTCTAGATTGTTCTTGATATATAAATGTTTGAATATATTGTATCATTTTGCTGTACGAATATATTTTTCTCCAGTGAAATATACTTCTTGGTGGTGGTAAAGAGAACAAGCGAATATTGTACTTTGTACTTTGACCCAACATATTTTTCAAATGTTTCAGAAAGTGTATGTCAGATAATGGGCCCATTCCACCTAATAAATATATTGGTTTTTGGTGTGTGTCATTATAAATATGCAAGTGTACCATGGGTCTTAAATATTCAGTTTTTTCCTTTTTTGCCAGAGATATTTGTAATTCACAAAATCTACGGATATCATTGTCTATTTCAAAAATATGGTCATATAGTGGTTGTTGAATGTTATATCGAGATAGGATACATTTACGTGTTTTAATATTTCTTTTCTTTTTTGCCTTCAATGTTTTCATTTCATACAATGTATGCGGATTTTATTTAATTAGAGTATTTGAATTTTGTAGTAGAATTAAATATGACTAAAATAGAACACGTAAACTCTTTAAAATAGGGCAATTTCATTTTATAATACATATTGCGTATTTATACTAAAATTTTAAACCGGTTTCATGTCAAAAAAAATTGATTTTTTTTTTGGGTTCGACCAAAATTAATCACACTTAAAAAAAAAGCGAAACCAAAACTCAAGAGAACCTGAACCTGAAATTATGTCCGTGAACGCCAATGTACTGTTGAACCAAGCCGGTATTTACACTGATTTGATCAACATTGTCAACGACTACACTGTAGGGGATAATGTCTTCTGGAAAGGTAAGTATAACTGCGTGGTAAGTGAATTAGAAGGTGAATTCCAACAAGAACTAAGTATCCGTACGGATTTACATGCTTGTATGTTTAGTGATACACTTCAGGAAAGACTTAGTCGAAGTATTGCTCTTGCCACCCGAAAGAAGATTGCTTGTATCATGCAACATTACGGTGAATGTATCCACGACCGTGCAAAAACCTTGTCCATTCATGATTATTTTAAGCGTCATAATGTGGTAGGTATACACCGTGTAGCGTTTGATAATTTGATTTTCAAACTGAAGCAAATTATGCGAGTCAAAGACTATAAGGTATATAAATACAAATCCAACTCTCAAAGCTTTCAATTCAACATAACTTCAAAATTATTGAGACACCTGAACGACTACAATCATATAGAGTATCAATACTACATTGGTGAAGACTCACATAAGTTATGGACTTCGAAAATAAACTGGGGAGACAGATTTATTCAACAACGAAAACGAGTCATTTGTAACGAGGTCAGGTCGATTTATGACATAAAACAAAAATGGGTACTTATTATGAAACGACAATCTGAAAACGTGTTCATTAAGGACTATAAACTCACAAATACAGTCAAAATTTCACATGTAAATTTAAAGAGCGTTCGTGTTTCTGTAAATACATTTAATGGTAAAATAGTAGAAGTTACAAAGAAAATAAGTAGAGATAAAAAAACAAATCGATTGTATATATGTGATCCTGTACTTCAGAAAAGACGTTTGTATGCAGACCAAAAATACTTAGAATGCCCGTCCAAATACTTAACCTTGTATCGAAATATGTAAATAACTAACACAATAAAATTATGTACATATGATTTCGCTCACCTTTTTTTGGCTTATAATGCACAATTTTATTGTAAAAGTGTATATTATAAATTAATTATAAATGAAATTAAACGATCTAGTCAGATAATATAAAATCCAATAAATATAATCTAATTGAATTATTCTTCGGATACTTCAATATTTATTGGTGTAGCTGATTCTGTAGCTGATTCTGTGTCTTGGCTTTCTTGTAGAACAGAAGCAACATCTTCTTTGATTGAATCATGTTCACTACTAGTTGTGTCTTCTTCTTGAATAGTTTCTATATTGGAAGCAGTCAACTTTGTTTGAAATTCAGATACGTCAATACCTGTCGTGATTTGATTTTCCAAATAAGCATAAATTCTACTTACAAATTGTGAAGGTTGTTCTAACATAAATCCAGAATCTAATGAAGCACTTTCATACAATAGCCATGTGGTATTTTCAATATCTTCACCTTGACTCAAACGTACAGCTAAACTTTGAATCATAGAATGATTTGGATTTATTTCCAACACTCTGTTTTTACTCATAAAATCCATCATACCATTACCTTTTCCCAGAGTTTGAGCTTTCATTATTCTTTCCATATTCGCTGTCATACCAAAATTAGCAGAAACCAAACAACAAGGTGAATCTACGATACGATCAGAAACAGCTACTTTGGAAATTTTAGATTTCAAATACTCTGTCATTTTGTCACACAATGTTTTATACACGTCTTGAGCTCGGTCTAATTGTTTCTTATCTTCTTCGTCATCACCTAGATCAACACCTTGTTTACTCACACATAATAGCTTCTTATCTTTATATTCGGTAACTTTGCTAACTACATATTCGTCGATAGCGTCTGTCATGTACAATACTTCATATCCCTTCTTTCTTAATTTTTGAAGGAATGGTGAGGATTTCACTTGATCAATATTTTCACCAGTCAAATAGTAGATACCAGGTTGTCCTTCTTTCATATTATCCACATATGTCTGAAAACTAACCATTGTATCCTCAGATAAAGACGTTGGATAACGAAGCAATTCTAAGAGTTTGGATTGATTCTTTTCATCCTCATGAACACCAAGTTTGAGGTTCTTTGAGTATTCTTTATAGAATGTATTGTAGTCGTCTTCGTTTTCAGTCAAAGCTTCAAGCATTTTCAAGGATTGTTTTACAATTATATTTTTTACAGACTTTACAGTTCGATTCTGTTGTAACATTTCTCTCGAAACCGTTAGAGGTAAATCTTCCGAATCAATTACACCTTGAACGAATTTCAAATAGTCCGGTAGGATATTATCAAACTGATCTGTAATAAACACGCGTTTAACGTAAAGCTTAATGTGTTGTTTTGCGTCTTTGGTGAAAATATCAGCTGGAGCACTTTTAGGTGTGAACAATAAACCATTTACATTTACTTGACCTTCGACTGAAAAATGTGAATGAGTAATAAATTCACCACCAGCACTCGAAAACGAAGAATAAAACGATTTATATTCTTCTGCTTCAACTTGTTCTGGTTTACGCAACCAAATTGGTTTCAACGAATTTAAAGTTTCCCATTCATTGTACGTTTCTGTTTTTGTTTTCTTTTCTTTTTTGTCTTCCGTTTCTTCTTCGATAACTGGTTTATCATCATCAGAATCCACTTCTTCTTCAACATCAACTTCGCGTGTTTTTTCTACTTCTAATTGAATCGGGAAACAAATAAATTCAGAATGTGTTTTTACAATATCTTTCAATTTTTGAATACTTCCATACACCGTGTTGTCTTCTTCTCTCAAGTACAATTCAATCGAAGTACCACGCACTAAAGCAGTGTCAGTATCATTGTCTTCGTCCACTGAGAATGTAGACTCGCCTGAAGATTCCCAAACATATTGTTGAGTATCACCTGCCTTTTTGGTTCTTACTACAACTCTATCTGCTACCAAAAAAGCAGAATAAAAACCCACTCCAAATTGTCCAATCAAGTTCATATCCTTTTTCTCCTCTAGAGCTTGAATGAACCTTTTCGTACCAGAACTTGCTATGGTACCAATATTTTGAAGAATATCTTCCTTGTTCATACCAATACCAGAATCAGTAATTACTAATTTCTTTTCTTCCTTATTATACTGAATTCGAATATTCAAATCACTGTTTCCATTCAATAATGACGAATCTTGCAAAGACGCATAACGAACTTTGTCTAAAGCGTCAGAAGCGTTAGATATGAGTTCACGTAAGAATACGTCTTTATTGCTATAAAATGTATGAATAATTATATGCATAAGTTGTTGGATATCCGCACCAAATGTGTGTTGGCTAGTACCAGTCATACTAAATATATAAATACAAAATCAAAAGTGTTTATATATTTTTTTGTAAATATTTATTTCTGTATTATCTCTAATGCAGAGTAAATACAACCGTAAAGGATTGATTATTCCAGACCTCCCAGCTAATAGTAGATGGTAGGTAATTATGTTGTTGCGCATATCTGAACAACAAATGGACACACTTTCTTGGATGAGCGTTTCTATATCCACCCTTTACAAAGGTATGCCAACCTACAAAATCTTCCCGTTGTAGATTAATATACACCTTATCATGTCCTAATCGCGCATGTTCAATAATACTATTGCGGATACTATTTGGTTCATTATTTAAATATTTTTCCACCAAGGATTGAAGCTTATCGTTTAATTGCTTGATACGACCTTCAATACGCTGTGTACGTTCTTTATCCTCAGCTATGTCTTGTTTTTCATGCTTTGCCATTTTTACTTTCATTCCTTCTTCAATTGCTTTTTGAAGCTGATCTTCCCAATTTTTGGTCCCTTGAAACTCATTTTTTTGTAAGGTTTGTTCGTTTTCACTAGCAATAGTCTGCTGCATCGATATGAACAGTACATAAAACACCTTTAAGTAAATTCATTTAATTATTTCAAATATTCTAACAACAAAATTGGTTTTGATTTCACAAACAATCGTGTAAATAATTTATATATTTTATATCCCCACATACCATTTAAAGAATTTAAAGTGCATTGTCCTATTGATAATGTAGATGCAATCACGTTATTTAAACAAACTTTTCCTAAAATATAAAATGATATTAACGGTAGTAAAACCAATCGATACACAAAAAAGGTCAACGCAAAACAACTATTCAAGAATATACTATTGTAATGTCGAAATGCTAAGAATATCGTACTTATTTCAGTCGTTAATGGTAGCATAACGATATGCGATTTATCTTGGACATAACAAGATAAGATTATGAGCAACATTACTGATCCATGAAGAAAAAAGTCCCAACGTTGCTGTAAAATACCACTGAATATATCATATACACCATATCCCATAGAAAATATTGGAACATAAGTGAGAAACAGTTTAGCATATGATTCAGAGGGTATATCATGAATGTCAAATATATTCTTGATTTTTGCAGGATATTTCAAGAACACATAATGGCTTGTTATTGTCGTAACAAGAGCATGAATAAAAGAACAAATATCGAATGAGTTTAACTGAACAGAAAAATAAGTTTGAATCATGTGAATAGAAAAAAAGAATAATTGACTCAGTATAAAAAAACTAGAATACAACATACTATATTAACATAACAATGGATTACTTAATTTATATACAAACTTAAAGTAAATATACAAACTTAAAGCAAATATATGCGTATATTTTCTACATGTTTACTTTTGAGTAATCTGTCTAATATTGGGTTCCAGATATATTACATATCAAATATATGCACTAAAGAATCGCACCCAGCTATAAGTACCATTATATGCAACCCAAATAGAGAATGTCCGGTGCCTATTTTGCTATCTACTGCCAATTCATTTGTATTTTCTCTTTTATATGAATATACTCTTGACAAACATGGTAGTATATTTTGGTTCATGTATATTTATGTAAATATATATATCTTGTTTTTCACGAAGCATAACACATTTACACATAATATTGTCGCCAGTAATATATTTTTAAGTATGTTGATTCTCATGTACTATTGGAGCGTACTTTATGGAACATATTTTTATATATTTCCTATATTTTCCACAGGTGTGATTTTCTCGATTTGTCATAGAGTTGTAAAAGATATTCATAAATTAGAAGTTCCCAATATTATACGAGAAGAAGCTATGTTTATTCTCTTGTTTTTATCGTTTTATTCTAATATTCATCATATCAGAACAAGTCCCGAAAAAATAACATACATGTGATATTATCACGAAATATTTTGTTTATATATTATATAACACATGAACAATACAAGTAGTGGTACAAACAAAGTTTTTCAATCTTTACTAGATAAGCTTGAAAGTTTACCTAGTAAAGAAAATATTTCCGAGACAATCCAAAAATTTTATAAAGATAATCAAGCAACTGTATCAACGATACAAAGCGCAAATTTTTACATGAACGCATACATTGAAAATGTCAAAATCGCCAAAACATTATTATTCAGAATTAATGAATTGGCGTTGAAAATTAAGAGTATACACAATAAAACTCAACATGTCAAATCTCTTCTATGCACACAAAATGATTTTATAGAAAATATAGCAATAATTGAAAACAGAATTAAAGTGAATTCTGATATGTCAAATATAAACAAATTATTGCGGAAAGCTTCACCACAATGGTATTATGAGCAAATAACAACAGATATTCATATTTTGGGAACAATTTTAAATATGTTGAACATAGATTTCAATATATTTAATCACGCGCAAATCTTTAACAAATCTGATAATTTAAATAATTGTAAAATATCACCAAAAATAGAAACAGATAATAGTTACAGTGAAGACATACAGAAATCGTATAAATACTGCGTTGACGGGGTGTGTAATGTAATAAAACCTTATTTTCCACAACAAACACAAAAATTCAAGAAAGGTAGAGTGAAAAAGCGTACTCACAAAAATAAAAAATATTAATGTTTAGACATTTTCATATATGGTAACGAATTTGAACATGATAATAAGGTTCTTTGAGTATGTCCTCTTTTTTGCAATGTAGCACGAATAGAAGCAAATAATTCTACAAGTGAAGGTTCGTAATGATGTAAAGATAGCGAATCAGCTAAAGCTCGTGTAAAAGCCCCTTCTGCTTTTGTATCATATCTCACATCATCCGACGTTTGGTTGTCTTGACAGCCACTCAACATATAAATATGTTTATTTGCAATAGGACGTTTATTCTCAACTGTTCTTGTCAATCCATATGAAGTAATATCAAAAGAATACGTCAAATCAATCATAGTTCCAGAGTGGCATGAATCTATTGTAATGAATACAGGGCATTTAGCTTGGCAAATTATATCATACAACAAGTCATCCAAAATCACACCGTTAGTTTCAAAATCACTTGGTATTAAAAACTCGTCCATACCGTCGCGTTCATCACCACTTTGATCAAATGTAGACGCACCATGTCCTGAATAATGAAACCAGATATGCTTTAAATTTACACTATCGTATACAACTTCTTCTAACGCTTTTATAATATTTTGTTTCGTTGGTTGGTTCTCATACTCATCACTATCGTCTCTTAAAAATACAATATCTTTGTCTTGGAAACCATACTGCTGTTTTGCTATATTTTCTACGGTAATTCCGTCATTAATACAACCGTATAATCTTGCGTCTTCAGTTTTGAAATAATTTATTCCAACAATTACAGCTTTACCACGTGTTTTAGTTGAATTAATATCAAACATTTTATACAGTAATAATATATTTCATTTTTTTCCAAAAAAATGACTATGTTTACCATAAAAAAATAATATAATTTAAAAATAGTTTATATTATAAATAACATAAATATGCCAATCATAGAACGAATAGCTCTACAACGTTGTGCAACGGGTATAATCGAAAACAATATATGGAACTATTGGTCTAATGAAAAGAAAAGTATAAAATATAGGAATAACTTCAAAACACAAATACATTCAATGAAAATATCTTTCATACACAAATAATTTTCATATACAAATAATTCAAAATGTGAACAAATTGCAAAATTGAAATTTGGCGAACAATTTTTGAAACATAATCCAAATATGAGCAAGCTTGTCATTCAAGTAAAGAAAACCAAAAAGCAAAACATTATTCTTCCATTTAATGGAACGATTTATGAAGACTTATGTTGTGCGATTCGATTGAATTATCGATTACATACACAATGTACTAAAAAACGAGATATAAATTGTGATTATTGTAAAACATGTCGAAAACATATTGATCCAAAAACTAAAATGCCACCATATGGAGACATTCGTGATCGTGCAAAAGTCGGCTTATTGGATTATGTTGACCCACAAGGTAAACAAACAGTTCCATACTACAAAATTTTGACTACATTAAAGGTTACACAAGAACAAGTAGTGGAAGAAGCTAAACGACAGAATTATGATATACCTGATATCAATTGGGATAAGCAAGAAGTAAAAAAACGTGGGCGCCCAAAAAAAGAAACTGTTGTTGAAAATGGATTTCATCAAGAACAAGAAAAACTATTGGAAGAATTTATGAGTTCCAAAACGTCGAAAGATCAAATTCACGTTCGAACTTTTTATCATAGCGGTAAAATATATCTAAAATCAGACAGTAATGGTGTTTGGGATATTGATACAGAAAAATACGTGGGTTATTTTGATGCGACTTCTAATACGATTGTAACAAAAACTGATTTCGATAATTCGGATGAATAATTCACAACAAAACATTATACATCACATGAATGAGATGACATATTCTAATCTTACATTAAAGTATGAAATCTTTTTTTGGATTCAAAAATAAACCTATATCAAATAAATGCAGTTATTTCATCACGTACGACAATTCGTTTGATTACGCGAATATTATGGAAAATATTCAAAGTTTTATGGATTTGAACAAAGGAATCATAGAAAACATACGCCGTGTTCACATTGAAAAACCTAACCGGTTCAAAGACTTTCATGGTAGCTCGTTTGCGATTGTGTTTGACGTAGCACCTATATACGACGAATTAGTCATAAATTGGTTTCAAACAATTGAAGAAGTTCCGAATCCAATTGTGATTTGTCCAAAGTACAAACACCATATGAAACAAGAAATATTAATCGAAAATATAAAATAAAGAAAATTTCATGTATAAACATAAATGGATCATATAAATGTGTTCACTCTTCATGTGATAATTTATATTGTCATTATTGTGCGAACTCACATTTCTACAATATTATTACAACCTGTGTCATACTATAAAAACATGAAAGGAAAAAATACAAGAAGTGTTCTCAGTGAGTATATTGGACGATTATATAAATTGCCATCAAAACATATTTTATTCATTAAAAAAATATGCGACGATTGTCACAATGCGAGTTTAGTTATTGATGATATTCAAGATAATTCACTTTATAGGAGAGGTAAACCAACATCACATATTGTATATGGAATACCGTATTCTCTGAATGCTGGATATTTATGTGCTTTCAAATTATTGTATACCTTGCCAAAAGATTTGAAAATGCACTTTAATGGAAGTTCATATATGCACACAGAAACGATCAGAGAGCAAATTTTGACTTGTGCCACGCAATCGATATATGAAATGCATATCGGTCAAGGTTTGGATATATATTGGTCTACGTATAAAATAACTCCTTCTATGCAGGAGTATCTTGATATGATAGAGAAAAAAACAGGTACATTATTTACGTACGTAAACAAATTATGCTCAATTATTCATCCGAATGTGTTATCAGTATTGGAAACAGAAAATATTCACAATGGCTTAAAATTATTATGTTATTTTTTCCAAATTCGAGACGATTATATTAACATTACCGATACTCATGTGTGGAAGCAAAAATCAATATGTGAAGATTTTGACGAGTACAAACAAACGTATATGATCGTTTTATTTTATCATAATTTTGATATTTCACAATCCGTAAAGGACACGTTTTTTTCTGTGTTTTATAAATCCAATAAAACAAAACATGATAAATTACAACTTTTACGCATTTTACATGAACATGAAATCTTATCTAATACGTATCAATATTTATTATCCAGTATTGGAAATTTAAAGGAGGTTTTGCGTATTCCGTTTCTCTATAATTTACTAAAAGTGAAAGCATATCAAATAAATGAACTTGAGGAATATTTGCTTCAATGATAATATATTTTAACTCTATTTATTATATATTATCAATGTGGTCGACTTGTATCTCATGTATAGTAGCAAGTGTATTTTTATTTTACATGGTATACACAACATATCAAACACAACAATATAAACTCGTACATGATTTTGTGTCGATTCTCACAAAATCTGAAAAGGAAATCTATTCTAAGATAGTTCAAGAACGTTCAACTATATATAACCAAGGTTTTTTACTTGGACTCGTTTTATCGCTACTGATTTTATGGGGATCTAGTATTGGATATACGTGCATAAATAATGCTTATTTTTGTAAATTTATCCACAAATTGCATAAAACAAACAAGCTTTGTACAGGAGTAATAGTGACCTTTTTAGTGACATACAGTTATTATCTATTAAACAAAAAATCAGATTATATGATTCTTCACTTGAATGAGAAAGAGAAACGTGAAAAGTGGTTGGATGTTTACAAGTACATGCAACGTCAACACCATATTGGGTTTTTGTATGGTCTTGTTGGTGTTGGATTTCTTTCTATAATGTTTTAAATATCAAATAAATATATAAGAAAGAATGAATTGGATCAAACATGTTGTAGTCGCAATCGTAGGTGGGGTTTTACCGTACGCAGAAAGCTACATCAATATTGAATATCCAGAGTATTTGGAAAATCCTTTGAATGTTCCATTCATCGATACTCAAGACTATCAAGTAATTCCGTTTATATGGGACCCAAATAGTAAATTGATCAGGTTTTGCGTAGAATCAAAAGACTTTCCTATTGATTTAGCAATTGTTCAAGACGCTTTGGATAATATTAACGCTCAATTATACACAGGTAATTTTACAACAACACCATTGTATTTTACGTTAGAAAATGAATGCGGCGATAACGATTTGAAAATAAAATTCATACAAAGCAGAGATTCGATAAAAGCTCCCGGATATTGTACTCGTAAATTTTTAGATGGAACTATTATTCGTCCAATGATTCTATATACTGGCTGCGATATCACATTAAATGTTTGTGCTTTACAAAGCAGTAGTAGTTTGTACAATGTTTTATTACATGAGTTGTTGCATGTTGTTGGTCTTGATCACCCTGAACCACCTGTAGAAGGGTCTGTTATTTCTTATGGTGTTCGTGTAAATGATTCTACATTGAATAATGTTATACAAGATACAGAATACAAGGTACTTCAACCATTTGATATTATGAACATGCGATTCATTGCATTAAGAGATTTTGATTACGCTTCATTACCTGACCCTAGAACTATTTCATCGTATGTACCTAAAATAAATCCTTCGAAACACGTTAGTGGAACAGATAATTATATGCTTAATCCTGTAATGAACGTCGACGAATGTTGGATTGGAAAATCTGTACCTAACGCCATTTCACCAACATTATTTCCGACGATTGACACATATTCACCAACATTATTTCCGACGATTGACACATATTCACCAACATTATTTCCGACGATTGACACATATTCACCAAGTCTAAATAAAAAAAAAATAAATAGACGTCGTAAAAGGAATGAACGGCGCAGAAAAAAAAAAGAAAAACAATCAAATACAACGATATCTACAGATATTGAACCAAATATTAGCGTAGATTCTAAAGACGCGATAAATATGAACATAGATACAACAGTATTACCTGATATCACTGTCGATATTTTAGACGGTGATATCAACATGAAAACTATAGTATCCCCTAAAATAGACATTACAGGAAGTGCTAAGAATTACAACATCATCACTCAAGTCAATCCTATCATTAATATCAAACAGCGTCAAATTGAAGTTTTTCCCCCACCTAAACAATGGGACAGATTTCCCTGAATTGTTTTGAACTTAACCTTGGTAGAGCTATACACTGATTTTATTTTGTCTACGAACGAAGACGAAGACGATTTCAAATCTTCAACTTTGGCTACAGTTGTCGTTACTAATTCTTCAATTTCCTCGTGAATTATATTTG
>Ga0181590_10003268_pt1 | contig 13556 bp, 13 predicted proteins | sample 071ome_34_FD_132446 | JGI IMG/M metagenome (GOLD analysis project Ga0181590, IMG submission 132446) | Coastal salt marsh microbial communities from the Groves Creek Marsh, Skidaway Island, Georgia - 071411BT metaG (megahit assembly) | ecosystem: Environmental > Aquatic > Marine > Intertidal... | reverse complement strand
TTACAAAAAAACAATTTATGAAATTAACCCAGATTATATCAAAACGATTCAAATATCAGAAGAAACTATATTGACTTTGAAACAAATAAACAATATTCTTGACGATATCAACGATTTTTTGATTCAAATGATTGAATATATTGTTCACAATTTCAACAAAAATATCAGTATAAAAGATATTTCGAAAGATATTAAATTAATTATATTAGCAAATATTTCAAACTTAGAACATACAACTCATACAGATACTTTGATTGAAATTTATAAAGAGTCAATTGAAAAAACGAAAAATATTCATGAAATATTAAAATACTATAAGTCATATTATAATATATAATTTACACGTTAGAAACGTATATGTCTTTTTTTATAGTTCTGTTTTTATGCTTTTGTTTTATGACTCCCTTATATTCAACATACAAAACATCATAATTATTAGAAAATATGTCACTGAGGTAACTATAGACACACTCAATAATACTTAATTTTGTACGACCAACGATCAAAACGGAACCTGTTCTAAATACCATGAAGGATATTTCTTGACAATTGTAATTTTGTTTCTTATTTTTACAACACCTTACAGCACACTCACATTTGCCATTTTGTTGCAATTTGTTGTTGTTGTAGTAGAATTTACATTGAATACCGGGATATGAACATGGATCGTAGACAGCTATTATATTGTACTTATTTCGAAGTAAATTATACATCTCATCACGATTTATATAGTATCCACAGTTAAAATTGGAATTTATCAAAACGGTATATATATTTGAATCTCTATACGATAATTTATAAGGGGCTATTTTAGATAATATATGTACCAATAATGTAAGTGTTTTATGTAATTCATAATCATGTTTAATTCCAGGAATTTCTAATTTTCCTGTGTTAAATAACTTTACATGGATTTCTTTGAAATCACCACATTTGTTCTTAACGCGAAACACTAAAACAAAACAATTATAAAAAGCTCCTTTTTCTTTTACCCGACAGCTCATAATATCTTTCTTAGAAATTCCAATACTTATTTTTTGTATGTGTTTGAAATTATTGCTATTACAACAGTTACTCAATATTGTATTTGATTTATATTGTGTTTCCTGTTGAAGCTTTGTATTTATATCTTCTAGGTCTTCATTTGTTGTTGACGTGAGCTTTATTTGCTTCTTGATCACCCCTTCTTCTGGTAATTTGTACTGTTGCACTCGAATTTTCCAAAATAAGTCATTTAAATCCAAAACAATATTTTCTTTTTCACAATTTTCCAAATAAATAATTTTTGTTTGTGTAGAAACATACAATTCAGAACATGTTGGTATAATTTTGTTTTTGCGTCTTTCTTCTTGGTGTATGACAGGCTCATCGTTTACACTGAATTTTGGATCAATAAATAATTCCCAGTCAGAGTCGATTGTAGTTGTCATTTGTACGGATCTGGTTCAATGAATAATGATTCAATTTTTTTCTTAATATATTTTATATAGGTTAAACATTAATGACATTTCAATGTTCACTTGACAATAATCAATCATTTTGTTCAAAATTTTTAAAACAATATGATTCTAGCAAGCATAAATATAATCCGAAAAAAAATGACGGGAACGTTTTCATGAACAATCTATCAAAACGCATATCCAATAATGCTGTACGTACTCAACGTGTTAATAAACACCGCATTTTATGGAAAAAATATGATACAGAATAATTAACTTCAACATAATTGTAATGTATAATTTTCTTGCATAATGCAAAAATTTCATCTATATTATTTTCGATATTACGTATTACATTCAATATGTACATATGCACAATGTACATCATACTTTCGTGTGCTTTCAATGACAATTCATATACATATTGCTCTACAACATATATAGGTACACTATTATTTCTCAATAATGTTGTAATATGATCCAAATGTTCTATTTGAATAAATTCTATGTTTTTCAATTCTGTATTTTGAATAAAGTTTAACATACTGCGTATGTCAGATTTAAATCTGTCCTGAAGTTTATTTAATATATGCTGTTCAAAAATGATATTTTCGTTTTTACATATTGTTTGTAATACGCTATCTATTTTTTCACGTGGTAAATTATTGAATCGTAACAACATGAATTCGTTTTTCAGATTGAAGTCTATTTTACTTATATAATTGCACATTAAACAAAATCGAATACCGGCAGAATAATTACTTATAATAGATTGAAGTGACTGTTGGGCTATTTTGGTCATGTGGTCTACTTCATCCAGTATAACAAATTTTATTCCTTTTCGAAATAGACACGACGTGTTTGCAAATGTGTTGATCTGATTTCTTATCGTATCTATACCTCGATCGTCTGACGCATTTAAATGAATTATTAATTCTTTGCTGTAAGCAAAGTGTTTTTCCAAAAATGCTTTTGTTAAATTCATCACTGTAGTGGTTTTACCTGTTCCAGGCGGACCATAAAGTAGCATATTCGGAAACATACCTTTATCAAGAATATTATTGAATATTTGTGAATTTATTGAATCTAATACAATATTATCGTATAATTTTGGTCTATATTTTTCAGTTAAAGGAATATTATTTTTCATTATTATTATAATCTATTGCCAAAAATTATTTAAATAAAATTGAAAATTTATTTTGTTATTCTCCATTAGTCAAAATCATTATGAAAGGATATTTAGACTTAATTATTGGTCCAATGTTTTCTGGCAAAACGTCGAGTCTAATTAATCACTACAATCGTTATAAAGTGTACAATCAAAACGTTTGTATTATCAATTATGAAGACGATCGAAGATACACAAATCACGGGATTTCAACTCATGATAAAGTTATTGTTAATTGTATCATGTCTAAAACGATTCAGGAAGTTATTGATAAACATGTAGATGATTTCGACGTCTTTCTTATCAACGAAGGACAATTTTTCAAGGATCTATTCGAATGTGTTCATTTTCTTGTGGAAAAAAAGCACAAGCGTGTTCATATCGCTGCTTTAGACGGAAGTTTTATGCGTGAACCAATTGGGGACATTTTAAAATTAATTCCATTATGTGATAATGTAGAAAAAAAACATGCTGTTTGTGTTCTATGTGACGACGGAACAAACGCAATATTTAGTAAAAGACTTTCAAAAGATACAAATGAAATATTAATCAGTTCAACAGATTACATTGCTGTTTGTCGAAATTGTTATAATAAATGATGAAACGAAAGCATATAAAGAACTTTGGAATAAAAGTTAATAAATGTCTATAGAAAAAAAAAAACCCAAAAAAAGAGGAAGAAAACCTAAAGGAGGTAAAATTTTGTCACTAGATAAAAAATTTGACAATGTAAATAATTCTATTAACAGCGTTATACTACACTTAAAATGCAGTAGTGAAAGCATTAAAACTCACAATTTTTTGTCTGATTTTGAATACAATCCAAAAATTGAAAATATTGAAGCATTTTCAAATACTAATACAACCTTTTCTGAAATTGAGTTCAAAACACCAGAGACAAACACTGTTTTCAAAACAAATTCAAACTCTCAACACGAAAAAAAAAACACGTCCACAGAAAATATAATTGCTACCAAAATAAAACGCATTAACCAACAATGTTCAAATAAAAAGTCGAATTGTTTTTGGTGTACTCACCCATTTAATAATCCTGTTGTATATATACCAAAATATATTATTGATAACACATATGACGGATATGGCAACTTCTGCTCACCTCCATGTGCTGTCGCTTTTTTATTCGAAGAAAAAATAAATACTTCTGCGAAATGGGAACGGTATTCTATGTTATGTAGTCTATACAAAGAAATATATAAATGTAAAAACAATATCAATCCAGCACCAAATCCACATTATACTTTGTCCAAATTTTTAGGTAGTTTATCTATTGAAGAATATAGAGAATTGAACAAATTAAATAATGTATATACTATACTGAACAAACCAGTAACCAGAATACTTCCAGAAATATGTGAATCTACAAACAATATCGACATTCATACAAGATTCTATAAATCGAATCCAAATGCAAATAATAACAATAACATGTATCGGTTAAGTAGAAGTTCTTCTATTAAAGAATCATCAACGAATAAACAGTCTTTATGGAAATTCATGAAATAAAATCATTCTATTGTAATATTATATAGAACAAATGGCATTACAGTATTTGTGTACTCCTGCATTTATATATTTTTTGTACTCATTCACACAAATCTTAATTGACGTATCTTCTGGATTATTCAATACAGCATTGTTAAAATTTACAATTAGTATTGTCATAACAACTGCTCTTCATCATTTGTGTATCAAGGGATTTCAGATACTTTCTTGGATAATTGTTTTTATTCCGTTTATTTTTTTGACTGTGGTTACATCTATTTTGCTTCTTGGTATGGGCTTGGATCCGTATAAAGGTAAGTTGAAAGTATATAATCCAGATGAAAACAATTATACAACAAATGACATTCGTGAGATTTATACCCAAAAATATGGATCGCGTTCTAAAGCCGAAGAAAAGCTACCATCAACATTCAATGAAGGAGTTATCGGGGTTGTTGATAAGTTTACTCCAACAGAAACAACGTCGAGAGAAAATAATAATGCGCCAAATGGTACAACAAAATCCGAAAATGCAAAACAAAATATAAGTAATAATAATGGTGTAATCAATCCTGATTCACAAATAAATTGTACGTATGGTGAATATCCAAATTGTATAAATACTAAACTTGTTGCTGATTATGATTCTAAATCTACTGATAATAAACAAGAAAACAATACTCGTATATTATCTAGTGTTTTGCTGAAATTCCAGAACAAGACACCACTTAAAGAATTGTGAGTATGGTACATGGTTCATAAATTTATATATTAATATAATTGACAGCTTGATCGCACAGAGTAAATACAATCCCAAAAAGTGTTGACTTGAATAATATTCCACTTAACGAAAGTCTCCCTTCAATTGTAAAGAATTTACTAGATATTTTTCTTAATACAGTACTTGAATATGGTAAATCAAACATAAAATATAGTAACACACTTACTACAACAGTGTGTATTTTTTCAATTAAAATGTCTAACAAATTTATATTTTTTACAAATTTTCTAGATTCTTGATCTTTTTGTATAAATATGCTATTTTCGTCTTCTACAAAATTATTATTGATATTCGTGTTTGGAATATAATTTGGTGTAGATTCGATATCTGTAGTTATATGATTTGTAAATTGGGGTATATCTCTACCATGTAATTTAGTATCATTGGCGTTTTCAAGTACATTTATAACGGAGTGATAACTTGAATGTGGATTTACTTGCTGTGGTATTTGCAACACTTGTTGTTGCGGCATTTGTGATACTTGTTGTTGTGGTATTTGTGATACTTGTTGTTGCTGTTGTTGTGGTGGAATTTGTGTAGCCTGTTGTTGAGGTTGTGGCTGTAATGTATGTTGAAATGGTTGTGTCATTTGTTGACCACTATTTGTTGTTACTGTATTCTGTACATTTATCTGAGGTAAATCTGAAATTGATGTAGATGTATCTGCCATATTATTGACAATGGTTTTGAATAAAAAATATTAAATTAAACGTACTTTAAGTATGTTTGATAGGTTCTGTAGGTACAATTTTTTTATTTGATGAACAAGACACCGCTGAATTTGAATATGTATAACATTTATCATTAAATTTGAACGTTTTATTTTTTACTTTTTCTTCAGGTGGTGCGTAAAACACTAAACAATTACGGTCATTACATGCTTTTCGAAATAATGTTGCTAACCCCAATCCGAGCAAAACTGATATAAGTATTTTTCCAACTTCACTATTGATCAATTTGGATATTTTGTTAGTAGAATTCATTTGTAATGTGTGTATACTATTTTTTTCTACAAACTTGTTACTTCATAATGTAATTTTGAATACTCTCTTTATCTTCAGGGCATTCTACCTCTGTCGCTTTGTATTCAAAACAATTCTGCTGTTTATCTTTATACTGGATTTGATGTATATTGTCTGGAGTTGGATATACGTATATTACGTCTTGAGGGGAATTTGTTATATACACCATAAATATTCCAATTGCCAAACTTATAATAAATATAGGTAATGATATCATTATAATGTATAGTACGTGTTTTTTTTTATAATTCCTAGATTTCATTTTCATCGTAAATTATATTTAATTACTTTCGATTCTTTTACTTTCCATTCTGTGTTTTCATTTCTTTTTTGTTTCACTAAAATACTTTCATGCTTATTATATATAGATTCTTCTACATTTATGTAAGAATATAATAAGTCACGCTTCAACTTTAAACAAGGATTTATGTTTTTAATGACATTTTCCAGCATTTCTTTCATTGCTTCTTTATTTTTAGTACTTTTATAAGCGTCATATAACTCACGGTTTTTCTCTAAACAGGTGTTGATCTTATTAGAAAACACTACAACTTTGTCAGATAATTGTATCGTTTGAAATGATGTATAAGTTTCAAGTAATTTTGTCTGTTCTTCTAAATTGCCCTTTAATTTTTTAAATTCTTTTAGTAAATACTCCTCATTTATGAATTGAAACATAAATTTTACCTTTAGCTCCATAATATCTTGTTTTATTGTTTCTAGGGTTTCAAAAACTTCTTGAATCAAGACATTTATGTTCTTGTGTTGCTGTTTTTGAATTTGAATATCTAAATTACATGGTTCTTTATGACCGCATATTGCATAGTATATTCCATTTTCATAAGTAAATATAGGTTTTACATTTCTATTACAACCTACACATTTTTTACTATTCTTCATTTCAAAATAATTTTGCATAGCAGTTTCATACTTAATATCCGACATGATATTATTATTAAGTTAAACAAATATTTTATTATCTAAATTAGACTCGAATGGTAGGTTTGAAATGCGTTCACTATGTACTTTTTGTTTCAATTTTTGTAATACTTTCAATGTATCTAATGTGTGCTGCTTTTTGAATTGATCATGTTGTGATTTATTTTTTTCTTTCATCGTTTTAGAATACTTACAGTAGTATAATACACATGCACATATCGTTACAAATATAACAAAAATCGTTATATTCAAGATTCGATTATAATAATTATATTTCCACATTTTACATTTTTGTAGAAGTTTATTCGTGAAATATTCCATTCCTGGTTCTGTTAGTTTAGCATAATTTGTCATTTTATTATTAGATTAATACAAAAAAAAATAAAGATAGACAATAATAATATGAGTGACAATATTTCAATTGCAAATCCAGATGAAAATTTTTTTTATGGAACCATTTTTAGTTACGGAATACTATTATCCATATGGTTTCTCGCATACATGCGAATGGTATACTCAAAGAGTAATGATTCCTTTTTATATAAAGCTGGAATACTTGTGATTTTTGTACTGTGTATTTCATTTAGACTTTGGCTTGATTTTAGATATAAATGTGAAGAAACTGAAACTACAAAATCCTTCTTGCTTTACTTAAAAGCACTAGGTTCTTCTGTATTCTTACTCACACCTATGGGAATTATTCAAAAATTAACCACATTTGACGGGTTCTTGGCTCCATTTGCAAATACTATTGGATATCTAGCGATACGATCAAAAATTAAAAATCCACTGCATAGATTGATACAATCTTACAAAAATACAAAGTCTTCGTTAACTCAAGAAGAAAATATATATTTTGAAATGATGACAAACAATTTAGATATCTTGATTAATTTACTTAGTCCAAGTAATTTAAATTCTGATGAATCGATACTACATAAATTGAATTTATTGGTTTCAACAGACCATGAACATGATTTAAATATAGTGAAGACGTTGACAAACATTCGCTTCATAATTTCTGAAGGAATTTGGTTTATTTTTTCGGCAATAGTAACTTTAATGAATATCAAGTTATTTTTACGGTCTTATAATTGCTAATTGTGTGTGTGTTTTTTACTTCAGATACTTAATTATACGTTATAATTAAGTATCTCGAGTCTAGTCATTTTCATAAAGAAAATATTATAATTTTAAAGTCAAGATATATTCATACACATTAAATATATTTATTTACTATTCGAGGGTACGCTGTGTAAAACAGTATACTCAAATATGAAAAAATCGCTAAAATTATAGCAAACAGCCATGCTGGAAAAACGGTTTTATGTGATTGATTGATTCCAAATTGTCGTAAAGCACCAGAATGATCATATAAAACACCGGGTTGCAAAACATGCAAAGCCACATATAATCCTATAAACAATAATATACTTATTTCTAATATATGATTTCTAATATAGTACGTATTCATATTTATTCTTTTATTAGAAAATATTATTATCGTATATACCTACAGTATTCGTCATGATTTAATATTCTTCATTTTTTTCGTCGTCATCTCCTAACTCTGACATGTCATAACGTTCTTCGTCTTCTTCTTGCGCGTTCTGCTGTTGTACAAGTTGTTCATATTCGTCTCCGTCAATGTCAAATCTTAAATTTTGCATATTTTGTCGTGTTAATCCTCTAATGTTCCCAGTCTGTTTTTCATATTCAGATATTGCTTGAGCTTGAAGATATTCTTCATCAAAAAAGTTAGGATCATATTTTAATAAGCCTTTTAATAATGTACTATTATAACGACCTTGTTTGAATTGTTTTAGAGCATTTTTCACGTCTAAATTATTTTTATATGTTTTTTCCAACTCTTCTACCATTTGTTCTTTTTCATCATTACGGATGTATATCATTTCTCGTTTCACATTTTCACTATTAATTTTAGCATATTTAAATAAGTTTACAGTGCTTTCAATACATTTACCCAAATATAACGAAACAGTTTTAAAAATTGTATTTTGATCAAGTTCATCTGAAAATTCAAATTCGTCTTCAAATGTCACTTGGTACCTTAAATAATCTGAAAATACCTCATCCACTTGTGTATCTTCTTCAATTTGATCTATTGATTCATAACTTATGGTTTCTACTATTGTCTTATAATAACTTATGTATAAATATATGTAGAGCTCCTTTAGACACCGTTCTGAGATAATACCCGAACTCATAATGTCAGGAAGAATTTCATATAAATCTTTTTCGGAAACTGAAGTTTTATTCAACACGCGACTCAATATGGAATTATTTTTATAATCGTGTAACCACTTAACTCCATCCATGATATCTGCGTGAAGAATATTTGCGTGTGTTTTTGAAAAGCGCCAATGCTTTGGTACATACTGTTTAAAATTATTGTTTTTCGAATGAATAATACTTGGATAAACTGATTGAACATTACGAATAGCTTCTTTCCAATACTTTACACTCTGATTATACAATATACTATCTTTATCTCGAATGTCAACAAAAAATTGTTGAATAAGTCTTACTACTTTATTATTTGAAGGTATATTTCTCAAAATCTCTTTTGCTGTGCTTATATTCGTATGATTCTGTTCTATCAACCAATTCAAAAATTCAGCTGAGTTTGTTTCCATACTTGAACACCAAGATTTCAAATTCGATAAAAATGTATCCGAATATGTGTACAAACGTTCATTTTTATCTACATCAGACATTTTATTAGCCCAGTCGATTATATTTTGATATTTTGTGGGTACTTGATTGGTATGCTTTATTTGAGAAACAATATTATTTTTATGTGCTTTTTGTATCAATTTCATAATTGTATGTTCTTGTATACTATCATCATTTCTGAAATGCCGTTGTAGCATTATGTATTCGATATAATAAATGACTTCGTCTGATTGTTTATCATTACCATGTGCTTTTACAACCGAATCATATATAGTCTTAATTTTATCACATAGATTACTATCTACTAGACGTGAATACTTTTCATGTAGACAAAATTTAAACAAAACGAAATACATGCTTTGTCTTGTCCAGTTATTATGGTCTTTTATTTCAGGCGTTAAATTAAAATATGAATAATCGTGAAACGGTAATTTTATGGGTACAATTGTATTCAAAAACGATTCTATATTATTTATTTCGGAGATATGATTTTGAATTTTTGGACTTTTTGTAATGAAAAATTCCATGCATTGATTTTTATGCCTTATATTATGTTGACAACATATATTCTGCATATACGGTTCGCGATTACCAGAATATAACAAAATTTCTTCTTTATTGGTAATGTTATATATTTCGTGTTGAATTTCGTTCACTAATCGACGTATTTTGGTATGCATGTAATCTATTAATGATTGCTGTTCGATTCCTCCATTATGTACTTGTAACTTCACATTCTGGTAGAACATAGGTGTCAAATGCTCAACAGATTTTTGGTCTTTTTGTGATTTTAGATACAAATTGGGTTGAAACGAATGCCAATTCAAATGCGATTCTATTATATTTTCTACATTATTCGAATCGTAACGCTTTTTACGTTGCATCCAATTGTTTATAGTTTGAACTTCAGATATACTTTTCTGATACAAATCTTTCATAGTTGCTTCTATTTTAGATTCTTTCATATCCAATATTGATTTCCAAACCGCATTGCTTTTTTTGTCGTTTATGGCGGTTGCCTTCAACACACAACGCATGTATTTAAGACCTTCGAAATCAGTTTTATACAAAGGAAATCCTGAAAATGATTTCTTACAATTTGGAAATGATATTCGTGGTTTAACGTTAGGTATTGTTGTTTGAACTGCAATCAAATAAAGTAAAGCTGACGAAAGTAGTATATATTGATTTTTTATTTTTATATAGAGAGATTGAGCTTTTTCTTGGGTGATCTTTTTTGCTTTGGATTTTTTGTAATAATTATAAAACTGTTTGAATGAGCCGTGATTTTTTTTTAAAACTACAAATACGTACTTTGTCAACTCAGGAATTTTTGTTGATATGTTCACTCCAATATACTCCACAAAATATTCAAATATATTTTTAATCAATAATGTATCTCGGTCACGTTTAATTTGAGACATTTCATTTGTAGTATTTGGGTTTGTCAAACCAAGTTTGGGGTCTTCGATTACACTTGAGAAATATTCATTATCTTGTGTGAATTGAATATTAGATATTTTTTCATTACTGTATTTATCAACCCAAATATCACCTTCTAATCTTCCTCTTTCATCTATAACTTTTTTCAGAGTATTATCGTATTCGAGAAAACTTATATTAGATGCTCTCACTAATTCTATATGAAACGACGGCAATAATGGAGTGTTCGTTTTTACACAATATAACCATTTGTCATTTTCATATTTTTGAATAGCTTTCCTTGTTGCAACCCGAATGAATATGTTTAAATATGCCATACGTTTAGAAAACGGTTGTTGGAGTATATACGATTTAATATTCAAAAATGGTGATTCGATCTGTTTGTTTGTTAATTGTGATACACTAACGTTTATATGTCTTTTATTTTTCATTATTTGTATATGTTTTTGAATGTTCTTTGCCATACGATTAAATGTTTGTTGCATTTGATCTTTCAAGTTGTTTACTTCAACCTGTTGTTCCATAACAATGTTTTGATATATTTGTTCTACAGCAGATTGTTTCATTTTATCTTTAATATTGTCTAACGAGTCACATTCAAGATTACTTGTCAAACTACATTCTGGATTGCTCATACAAAATAAATCTCTTTCTTCTAAAGGATCAATTGCGGCATTCAGTTGCCATTGTCCTTCTATACGCTCATAATATTTGTCCAATTCATTACTAGGTGTACGCAAAATGGCATAAAATCCGTCTTTTACGTATCTTTTTTCAGATACAATAGATTCAGATTCATATTCAAGATCAGACGATTTGAGACTTGTGTATTGATTCAAAATATTATATACATACGTTTTATATTCATCTTCTAGCATTGAACTTTCTTTTTCTCTTAAAATATCCATGATCATATCAAATTGATCGTTGTACATATACACCAAATACGCTTTCTCATATTCGAAATCGAATAATATGTCTTTGTTATTATCAAATTCTAATTCTTCTTGTGATTTATATTCTTTTGCGATGATTTTCTTGTTGCATTTTGAATTTAGGTTTGTTTTATTTTGTAGTGTGTCAATTTTCTGTTTAGCAATTTCATGAATGTTAAAATCTGTATACACATCCATATCTTGCAACGCATAACTTATTGTTAACACATTTCCTCCGTCTATTGTTGTAAACATTTCATACATTTCTTCTTCTGTTAATGTTTTCGCTATATCCTGTATTTCATACAAATCAAATATTTTTTCTTGTTCTGAATTAGTGAAAGTGTCAAATATAACATTCTTTTGATTTGTTTCTTTGTTGAAAGATTTTATTTTATAAGACTGCTTCTGGTTCTCTTTTATTTTTTTTTCGTACGCAGCTACATTTGTTTCAATATATTTTTTCAAATACGGCCATATTTCTGTATTAATATGTAGAGATTCGATTGACAATATACTATACGCATTTATTAAAGAATATAATGAAAGTGATTCGTTAAATTGAATATACGGTTGAATCATTCGTATTTGATCATTTAATTTGGGAATATTGTGTTGAATATATAAATCAAATGCGTTGTTGTCATCGGCCAAAATGATGTTGTCTTCTCTTGCAACTGTGTGAAGAAGTGAATAGTTTACATTATCAAAAGTAATTGATTTACAATAGTCGCTAAAACAAATATTTGTTTTACGAACAGGAATTGTAGTGTAATAGTTATTGAATGTATTGCATTTTTTATATACAGAACATTGAGGTAACGTTTGATACTCACGCAATATGTATTTTAATGGTTTGATTAAAAATCCGATTATACTGGCTTTATCTTCTGATATGTATCTAAACACTGCATTTTTACTTCTGTGAAGTGTGTAGTACTTATTCTTTTTCGAAACACTATGTGTTGTTAAAACCACATCACTTGACATTTTCAAAGAAGTAGACGTTATTGTGTTTTCTAATAAAGGAAACGTAAACGATATGTTCGTATTTTTCTCATCTTCGTTTCTTTCAATGAAAACGTCTTGAATATGATCATAATCATTTAATTTTACGTCTTGTTCTCCTGTGTTTTTATCAAATGAACTAAATACAAATCTTTTATTTTTCACTACAGGCAATATCCATTTCGGTAATTTCAGTGAATTTATTGTTTCTCTTAAAGGATTTTCACTTAGATAAATTTTGTCTGTATTTGGGTTGTCTTTAGAAAATGTAAGTACAAGTTCCTCGAATCTATTAACAATTGTTTGAAGTTCCCATAATCTACTAAATGTTTTGGAATGCTCTGGTAAATACGATAACATGTCATTCATTAGATTTTCCTTTTGAATCTCAATATCATATCTTTTATCTTGTTCTGAAACTTCAACATATTCAACAAATTCCTCTAGGTCTGAATCAGATTGAGATTCAACTATTATATTTTCTTCGTCATTCACAATTTGATCTAAATTTTCACTTAGATTTTCATTTAGATTTTCATTTAGATTTTCATTTAGATTTTCATTTAGATTTTCATTTAGATTTTCATTTAGATTTTCATTTAGATTTTCATTTAGATT
>Ga0181590_10003267_pt1 | contig 13556 bp, 13 predicted proteins | sample 071ome_34_FD_132446 | JGI IMG/M metagenome (GOLD analysis project Ga0181590, IMG submission 132446) | Coastal salt marsh microbial communities from the Groves Creek Marsh, Skidaway Island, Georgia - 071411BT metaG (megahit assembly) | ecosystem: Environmental > Aquatic > Marine > Intertidal... | reverse complement strand
TTCTGTTAAACTGGAATTTTCAAAATCTTTGATCATTTTTTGTATTTCAGAGAGTTTCATAACGGCCTCTATTCTTAACTTTTAAAATTAAATGTTTGATATTCAAAATTTATCAAACATATTTTAACATGATTATGTATAATGTCAACTTAAAATCGTTTTCATAAAGAGATATCTTTGAGGATTAGGTAAATGTTTAAATTCAAATAAACCTACATAAAGGTAATGATATTTTTTAAGTAGATTTAACATTCTAAAATTATCTGCATGTGTATCGATATAAATGCGAGTTCGCCTATGGATTCTTGCTTGTTTTTCAAAAAATTCAAACCATATCTTTGTAATATTTTGACCTACTGCTTCATTGGATACTGCAATTCTGTGAATGGTCAATGAAGAAACTGAATCATCAACAAGTGTTTCATACGCTGATTCAAATTCTAAACAAAGAGATGCCATCGATACGATATGATCATCTTTTTCGATGACATAAGTATATTTCTTTTCAATATCATATAAAAATGTATTTTTAGAAGGTTCTTCACCTTGCCACTGATTGACACCATCATGTTTGAGTCGCAAAGAAGCTTCTTGACGTATGATCATGATGTCATCTACATCATCTGTTGTTGCAAGTCTAATCGTGAATGAGGACACGTAAAGGGAGTGCATCACTTTCTAAAACATGTATTGGTAACGCAGTAAATCGATATCTACCTGGCGGAACTTCTTTTAAACGTAATCCCTCAATAATATAGACATCGTGACGCATCAGTACGAGATGCGTTTGATGCATCGGATCATTTCTTTCAATGCCAAGACCATCGATGCCTACTGCGAGTAATTCAAGTCTACTTAACATTTCTGCTAGTTCGAGAGACACATATATAAAATCATTTAAAAATGACTCATGAAGTGAATTTTTTGTTTTAAAAAAAACAGTATCTCCTTTTTGAAAAGAGATACCTTCGATATCTTTTAGTGTTAAATGATCCTCTGTATTTAAGCAATCAATCACCACAACAGGCTGATTAAAAAATGTGGTGGCATCAAAACCAGTACTTGTTTTACCTTTTGCGTCCATGTGTTTAGGAAAATCCATGTGTGTACCAGTATGCATTGGTAAAAACACATTCGTTTCAGATATATCATGAGGTGAATGTTGGGTTTGATACGTGATGATGGGTTTTTTCTCTTGTTTATTTTTATATACTTGCATATCCGAATGAATCGGCATCGTGACATCAAAGATCATAAGAGTGTTTCACCTGTTTGCTTCTTAATATATGCTTTCAAATCTTGATAATCAGTATATGTATAAATTGATTTTTCTTGTTTTAAAACAGAGTCTATAATTTGCCAGGATGCTTGAATTTCATCCCATCTTGTAAACAATGTTCGATGATGTTCCATCATATCAAGTAGTAACTTTTCATATGCTTCTGGTAAATTCCCCACACCTTGATTGGTCACATCATATCCTAGTTTTACTTGTTGCACAGCTTCTCGCAATCCAGGCACTTTTGCATTCAATGTAAGTTGAAACCCATCTTCAGGGGCAATATTGATCCGTAAACGATTCGTTGACAAAGGCAAATGCCATTTTCTTTGTTCTGATGTTTCTTCAAATTCTACATCAATGAAAGCATTTTTTTCATCTAATTTCTTACCCGTAATCATATAAATAGGGACACCTTTAAAACGTGGTGTATTAATAAATCCTTTTAAAAACACAAATGTTTCAGTTTGAGAAGTTTGAGGTACATTCTCTTCTTCTAAATAGCCTTGATACTGACCTAAAATCGTTTCTGAATCATCGATTGAGAGTGCTTGTAGTGCTGCTACTTTTTCATTTTTCACATCATCAGAATAATAAGATACAGGTATATCCATTGTGAGTAATGAAACAACTTGTAATACATGTGATTGCATCATATCACGGAGTGCGCCAACTTTATCATAATATCCTGCACGTGCTAAAATACCATCTTTTTCTTTTACATAGACAGATATTTTTTTAATACTTCTGTTATGCCATGAATCTTCAATAATGCGATTTGCAAATCGCAACATCATAATATTTTGAATCATCTCTTTGCCTAAATAATGATCAATTCGAAACATTTGGCGTTCACTAAAGTGCTTAGAAAGTAATGCATTAATCTTTTCAGCACTTATCAAGTCCTCACCAAACGGCTTCTCAAATGCAACAACATCGCTGACATCATCTTTTTTAACCAAATGTGCGTGATTCAACCCATCTGTGATCACATCAAATAATTCTGGTCCAACAGCCATATAATACAAACGCTTCGTATCACCGCTCAAATAAGGTCTTTGGGCATCTTTTAAGACTAAATAATCTAAAGGATCCGAAATATTCATTTCTAAGTAGTGCAAGTGATCCTTTAATATACTTGTTTCTAAGGGTTGTTCTGTTTTTTTATTCATGAAACTTAAATATTGATCATCATTAAATGCACGTCTACCAACTGCGATCACATGAATATCATATGATTTTTTTATCAATTCTGTAATTGCAGGTAATAATTTGCGCGCAGTTAAATCTCCAGTAGATCCAAAAATTGTAAATAAATACTTCTGTTTCATATCATTCTCCCTAATATCCATAATTATACCATATTAGGCTTTTATAGGTTGTTTTAATCGTATAGATGCTTCTTTTTTTCTTCTAAATAAAATCACACCTAAAACACCTAATATGATCATTAAGGCACCTAAAAGATGATACCAATAAAGTACTTCATCTAAAAAGATCACACCTGCAATAATGGATGTAATCGTCGCAACGTTTGCAAATATCGATGAGATATGCGCAGGTAAATGCTTTAGATTATAATTCACTAAGAAAAAACCGATAATAGATGCAATCACGCCTAAATAAAAGATTGAAAATACAAAAGATATCGATAGAAATGGTTGAAAAAAAGAAGATAAATCTTGATTCAAAACTAATATCGTTGCATACCAACTCATAAAAACAATCGCCCCTGTAAACATCATGAGTGACGTAATTTGAACCGGTGATACTTTTGTTGATAATTTTCTAGAAAACATATTAAAACTTGCAGCAGCAAAGGCTGAAATGAACATTAATATCGCACCGATTAACGAAAATCCTGACACAGTTCTAACATTCATCAATTGTATAAATATCACGCCACTAACAGATAATACAATACTTAAACTTTGTTTTAAAGAAGGCTTTTCATGACTAAATAAAAATGATAACACTGCAACAATAATTGGAATGAGTGCAATCATCATCCCTGCTTCTGATGATTGAGAGAAATTAATGCCAAATGCTTCACTTGAAAATCCTAAAATAGGTTGAAAAAACACAAGTGGTGCAATCAGTGCAATGTGTTTTTTTGTCAATTGAATACGAATGATTTTCAATACATGAAGTATGATTAATACTAAACTTGCAATAGTAAATCGAAAGGCAATCAATCCAATGGGATGAATACTATTAAGTCCTATTTTCGTGAACATAAATGTAAGACCAAAAATGGTTGCATATGTAAACCCAATAAAAACGTGTTTTGTCATCATTTTACCTCACACTATTGTAGCATAAAAAAAGAATGTCAGAGACATTCTTTAACTTGCGACAACCGTCACATATCGTACAATTTCATATACTTCTTCTAAGTATGTGACACGATAGGTGATTTCATAAGTACCTGCACGTAGTCGATTTAAATCGGATAAAACTTCAACATCTACTTCATGTGAGGTTTGAACACCTGCATCGATCCATTGATCACCAATGTCAATTGTATCTACACCCGGATTTAATATCATCGTGAAATTATCATAAGGAATGACCATCACAAATCTGGTAATGCGATATATGGTGTTTTCATACTCGTATTCATAAACAATGGCTTGTTTTCCTATTATGTTGGTATCGATACTATCAGTTGTGATCATCTCATACGTTGTGTTACCAATTCGAATGATCGCACCTGGATCTTCATATGAGGTCCCAACATAAATCGTATCTAACCCTTCTTCTAATGTCATATATGGTGTTGATTGATTATATACAATTAAGCCAGTTAAGATGATTACCATCATTATATAAGGAATGATTTTCATAAAAATTCCTCCTTATTCTTAAACATGATGGCAACACTTTCTTTATACTCACGGGCAACGACAAAAATAACGAGTGTTCTCACATATACTCTACCTGAAATTGTGACTGAAAACGTGATTTCATAATCACCTACAACAAGATGATTCAATGATTCCATATCAATTGAACATGTATAAGTTTCACCATTTAATTGTGCAGAACATTCAGGTGCAACAAATGTTTCACCTGCACGTATTGTTGTTAATGCTGGCGCAATATACATGTCGATTTGGTTATTTTCAATCACATGAATATAACGCGTGACAACCCTTTGATTACCATAAGCATCTGTAACATTATAAGTAATTGTATAAACTCCAGGTATTTCCGTATTTAATGTTGTGAGACTTTGTACTGTTGTTGTACTTAAATCATTGTATTCAATCCCTTGATCTACATATTTAGTACCCACATAAATCGTATCAACAGATGCATTAAGGGTTACTTCTGGAGCAGTGGAATCTTCAATTGAGACTTCAAATGTTTGTGATGCTTCAAACCCAAATTGATCTTTTACGGTGATAATGACTACATAAACACCGACTGTTTGATAATCAATCGACTCTTCAACAATGACTTCATAATCTTCTCCATTCGCATTGACATTAAATAACAATGCATCAAAATCTATCGGATTAGATCCAAGTTCATGTGTAAGGTCAAATATAGTACTAAATGAAATTTGAATCGGGTCTAAAACGACGACTTCTCTTGTTAATGTATAAATTAATACGCCATTCTCATAAATATCAAACGTTATCATATATGTATCTGGAGATAATACATCGATATCTTCAGTCACGACAACTTCATATAAATCAATATTTTGAGATAAAATATCTAAACCTAAATCAATATAATCTTCTCCATAAGGCACTTCGATACGACTAGAACCTTTTAAAGAAACAGCTTCTTCAACAGATACAGCAGTTATTGTTTGTATTTCAATTTCTGCATATACGCCGTAGTAATCATCTAAATATTCATCTGATTGAAACCAAACCCATAACCCTTGATCTTCTGAAGAAAAATCTAATGTAACATCTTGTAGGGATGTTCCAGTGTATGCATTTTCTATATTTTCATTAAATATATATAAATAATCATAGTCAAGTTCTAGTTCAAATTGACTATTAAATGTAATTTCTAAGACACTCAAATCTTCAATAGGCGGAATATACCACAATAGATCTTTTAAATTACCATATGGAAAATGCGCTGTTTCAATAACATCTACAAATTCAAATTCAAATGTCATCGTTGTTTGAAAGACACCTTCTAAATAAATGCCTAAATGCAAAACAGATTGGGTTGCATCAAATGGAATAGACGTCTCATATACAAAATCAGATGTATCCACTTCGTTATCTAAATAACTAAAATATACATCATAATCTTCATTAAATGATAGCGTTGCTTCATAGTCTAATAAGGGATGATCAATAAAGCGCATATCTTTATCAAACTCAACATCACCGATTAATAATTTAACATCTAAAACAGTATCCATCGTAATATCAAATGAAATGGCACCATTGGACTCAATAACGTTTGTAATGGTAATATCCATGAGCGTTCCATCACTATGAAATAAAATGAATGACGTTGTTGTGCCAGCCTCTTTAAATAAATTTAAATCGGAAATGGCAGCTTGATCTAAATTGCCATAAAATTCATAGTTTTCATCATTTGGAAATGTAATGGGTTCTGTAATGTCACCTATATTTGGTCTAAAAACAAAGACTTCATTGATGCCTTCTCCATTAGATGTATTCGCATACCCAAGTTCATTTCCTTCGTAGTCTTTATCGACACGATAAATAATTAATCCAGAATCCGGTAATGTCGACTCATATTTACCCTCTTGATAACGATATTCTAAATAGACATATTCATTTGAATATCCGGTATCAATTCGAAGCAAGTTTTCTTCACTTTGTGATAAAGGATTTAAAGAGTATGATCCTGATGAAGTAATTGTTGTTACACGATCGATCCAACCACCATACGTTTCTTTCATATACCCTAACATGTGGACTGGAGTATTGGAACTGTTATCCATAAGAGACCATGGACCTGCATTTTCTAAATTAAAAAAATCATAATAATGATATAAATCGGGTGCTCCTAATAAATGAAACGTTTCGTGCGCAAGAACACCAACACTTGCTTTCATATCATAATTTATAGAGTCACCTAATAAATTAAATGTATACGTATAAGCTTTCACACCATTAATTTCTGGTGCGTCTTGATCATTATAAACGTCATAAAGTTCCCATTTATGGGGCCATAATAATGATCCCCATCCGTTATCTTCACCACTGACCATAAACGTTATGGAATCAATTTCTCCGTCATTGTTAACATCTAAATCAATGGCAGGATCAATTAATCCTAACGCGTCTACTTCATTGATGGCACGTTTTAATAAGTTATGTTCTCTTTCTGCTTGGCTACTGCTAGAATCATCTACACCATCAGGATTTGATGTCGTTTTTGGTTCATAATAGCCTCTGTCATATATATCTGTGTAATAATAAATTTCACCTTCTGATAATACAATTTCTGACATAATGTCAAGCTTACCATAGGATGCCTCTAAATAATAATCTCTAAGGGATACTTGATTGACGCCATTAAACATATTCTCATAATATCCTAAATCATAAGGTGCTTCGTAATTTTGTTCATCATTAAAACGAATAAAAATCACAACATTATAAAAAGATGCAAACCCCTCGAGTGTTGCATTCATATCCCCATGAATTTCAGGTTGTGTTACGGTTGAATTCGCGTCTACACCTTGAAATGTATGTAATTGAAAAATTGTTAGGAATAACACTCCTAAAATTAAAAAGATTCTTTTCATTATCTAAATTATATCATACGAATATATTTACATTTTATATTACATAAAAAAAGGGATAAATCCCTTAATTTATAATATATTGATGTCAATATGATCAAATGAAAAGGAACTTAAATCAATATCTTCATCATAATTTACATTGTCAAAATCAAATCCATGAATATGATAAAACTCATCAATAAAATCTTTTGTTCCTTGGAGTTCTAGTAAGTGATCTTGAGATTGTTCAAGTTTTTCAAGTGTTTCTTTTTGAACATCTTCTTGCATTTCATAATGATCAATACGAATTCTATGAAGTGCATCCACGCGTCTTAAATCTCCGTATACCATATCTTTAAATAACCTGTGTTTATGTTGAAGCGTTGTTTCATGGACACCTTTTTCTTTCATGACATCAAATAAACATGCAATATATGACGTGATTCCTGGAATAAATACGGAAGCTTTGGTAACAACTGCTTTAGAAGATGAAATAAGAGATTCACCTTGATATTTATCTTTTAACCATGATTGCATACGTAATGATGTAGCTTCTAAATCATCTTTCGCTTTACCAATCGTACCTGCACGATAAATCTTATCCATCGACCCACTACCGACATAAGTATAACTGATCGTTTTTATACCTTGATTTAATACATGCGCTTGATCAAGATGATGTAACCAAGATTCCCAATCAGAACCACCCATCACATAAATAGTATTTTTGATATCTTCTTCAGTTGCAGCATCCATGTGAAGCGATTTTAATGATTTTGTCGCAATATCAATGGTATCTCCATCTAATGGTGACCCAATTGGTTTTAAGGCAGATCTTACTAAATCACCAGTTTCAGGATTCGGTCTAGCACCTGCTGCAAGTGAATAAATAACTAAATCTACTTTACCAAATTCACGTTTAATAACATCCACCACTTCTTGTTTTGTTTTATCACTAAATGCGTCTGCAATGATATCCAAATGTGTTGTTCCTAATTTTTTTGCTTCTTCTAAAAAATAAACATTGTTCCAAAATCCAGCTGTCCCTGTGCGTTTCTCTGAAGGTGCTGATTCAAATGATACATTGATTGTATTTGCATTGGTTGCAACTGATAAAGCCACTCTAGAAGCTAATCCATATCCTGATGAACCGCCAATAATCAAAATATTTTTGGGACCTTTAAATGTTTCTAATAATGCAGCTTCATTAAAAAGTGTTTGAATGTATGTTTGGATGCCTTTTGGATGTGCATTCAAAAATACATTAGATCGAATAGATGGACGAATAATCATGTCTTTTTCTCCTTTTTAAATTGTACATAAAATGTATGAATTTTTTGAGCAATTTGATGAATCGGTTGATGATGATTGTCTATGATCAAATGTATAATATCTAATTTTGAAGGATGAAAGACTTCATCATCACTAATTAATCTCTTTTTAATATGTTCTTTCGTATCGCCTCTAGCAAGCATACGAGATTGTCTTATTTCTTTAGAACTTTGGATATAAACAATGCAAACATCCTCTGGATACATGTTAAAGACAGCATTACATCCATTAGGATCTAAAATAACAACTTTATTCGCATTCACTTCTGATTTTTGAAGACCATACAATGCATCTTGATATACTGAGGTTTCTACAAAAGCATCCTCAGAAATCAGATCGAGAAATGCCTCTTTTGAAATAAAATGATAGTGAATGTGATTTTGTTCATATGCTCTCATCTCACGTGTTGTCGTAGTTACACTTTTGACATAGTGATAGGTGTTTACTAAATGATTGGCAATTTCAGTTTTACCACTTGCACTCGCGCCGACAATTACTAACATATTTCTCCTTCAAATCTTAATCATTATACATGGAAACAATTTTTTTTACAATCAATTATCTTGATTTTATATACCCCATGGGGTATACTTGAATTGAAGGTAGGTTTTTATGTTATGTGATACGCAACTTAAAAATAGAATCAAGCGCACAAAAGGTCAAATGCAAGGTGTTATAGACATGATGGAAAACGATCATGCATGCATGGATATTGTTGTGCAGCTTAAAGCAATTCGTTCAAGTATAGATAAAGCAATTGGCATCTTAACAACAGAAAACTTAAAACAAGCGATAACAGATACCAATAACATATCTTCTAAAGAAGTTGAAGATGCCATCAATATCATCATAAAGGGGATATAATATGTTTTCATTTGATGTCACACAAAAAACAAAGCAACATGCGTTTTATCATGATGCACATTTTGATGCACTTATTGTCGGTGGTGGTCCTGCTGGACTGAATGCGGCATTATATCTCATTAGGAAGGGTAAACATGTTGGTGTGATCACCAAAGAAATCGGTGGACAGCTACATAATACCTCAGAAGTTGACAATTATTTAGGTTTCAAGCATATTTTAGGAAAAGACTTATCTGATCACTTTTTAACACATGCCAATCATTTAGATATCCCTATTTTGCATGATGTATCTGTTGAAAACATAGAAAAAACAAATCAATCATTTAAACTTAAGGTTTCTAATGGTATCATATTACATAGTAAAACGTTGCTTTATGCAACTGGAGGTTCTCCAAGAAAACTTGATGTTAAAGGAGAAATGACATTTGCAAATAAAGGCGTTTCTTACTGTACAACTTGTGATGCACCATTTTTCAAAGACAAACATGTGATTGTAGCAGGTGGTGGTAATAGTGCAGCTGAAGCTGTGATTGATTTAGTGCCTTGGGCTTCTAAAATCACAGTCGTGCATAGAAGTCAATGGCGTGCGGATGCTGTTTTATTAAAAAAATTAGAAGATATCCCTAACTTAACCATTCATCTTGAGACACAAATTCTTGAAGTTTTAGGTGATACATCCATGAATGGTCTTAAAGTATTCAATAAAACAAATAATGAGACATTCACAATTGATTCACAAGGGTTATTTATTGAAATTGGAACCATTCCAAATGTCTCGCTCATTAAAGATTTAGTGCGTTTAAATGAACGTGATGAAGTGATTGTTAACGATATGCAAGAAACGAGTTGTGAGGGATTATACGCTGCTGGCGATGTTACCAATCAACCTTTTAAACAAATTATAATCGCAACTGCTGAAGGTGCCAAAGCAGCACTTGCGATGAATCAATATTTAAACAAATAAAAAGGAGAAAACAATGGCAAACTTATTAAACGATCAAGTGAAAGATCAAATCAAATCACACTTAAAACAAATGGTAAATCCTGTAACCATGGTTTTATTTAAACAAGAAAACAGTGATGCATGTATGTATTGCGATGAAACAGAATCTTTACTCAAAGAAGTATCTGAACTCAATGACAAACTATCTGTTGAAATCAAAGACTTAGAGAAAGATGCAGATTTAGCATTACAATATGGCGTGACACTTACACCAAGTTTTGTGATGTTAAATCACGAAGGTAATTATACTGGAGTTATGTTTAATGGTATCCCTGCAGGACATGAAATTAATTCGTTTTTATCAGGTATCTTAGGAATGTCAGGAACTGATGCAGGCTTTGATGAAGCAACACTTGAACGTATTAAAAACATCCAAAAACCTGTGAATATTAAAGTATTTGTGACGTTGTCATGTCCACATTGCCCTGGTGCAGTTGCGAAAGCACATCAATTAGCGATGTTGAATGAAAATGTTACAGGTGTGATGATTGAAGCGAATACTTTCCAAGAATTATCCAATAAATATCAAGTATCTGGTGTTCCTAAGATTGTCATCAATGATTCTGCTGAATTATTAGGGGATCAACCGATGGAAGCATTCTTAAATAGTATAGAGAGTTTATAAAAAAAAGCCAATTGGCTTTTTTTTATTGATCTGCAACATATTCCATGACTTGTATGAGTTTTTTTAAAAAGGTATCATGTGTTTGATATGTCAATTGATTATATTTTTTCATTCTTGGAATAAGCGTATTTGAACCCATTAAAATCATGAGTTTTTGGCGATTATTAATGAGTGATACATCCTTGAATCCCATGGATACAATATGATTTCTAATTGTTTTCAATCGCGCATCAAACTTTCCATTCACAAGTAAACCATCTATTTTTTCATAATTTTTAAAATCATTAAATTGTGCACTAAGTTTAGAATACCACTTATCTTCTCTTACATAAAGTAAGCCTTCTATATCAATATTTGTTTCAACCGCAAATCCTCTAAAGTAAGTTGTGGTAGATGAATTTTGTCCATTACTTGATCTTGAATAATACCATAATGCATATAATGATGATTGCGTAGATGTATTGGTGATTTGATATGAAAAAATTTCGGTCGCACGAATTGAAATTAACGGATGTTGTATGATGTATTCTTGAGTATTTTTATTTGTTTGGATTAAATAATCATAATCATAGGATAACGTATCTCTTGTTAATATCGGTTGCCATAGATGTTTCACGAGTAATTCATTAAATGCTGCTTCTTTTTTTCCACTAGAAATAATATGTTTTACCATAAAAACAAAGCCTATAATAAAACTTATAAACATTGTTATAAAGATGTATAAAATAACTTCTTCAAATCCAAGGATGCCTAAAATCGCTACTAAAATAAAACACGTTAAAAAGACGAGCAGAGAAAAACCACTTCTTTTTAAATCAGTAAATCGTTTTATTGTTTTTGATGCTTCTTTTAATCTTTGTAATCCTTGATCCATGTTATCCTCTTTTTTTCATTTTACCATATATATAAACATACTAAAAATGTGTCAATGACTTTATTTTTTAATACTTTTCTTCTATAATACAAAAAAACTCAAAGGATGATTTTATGAAATTTGATCCAAATCACTATCCTTATCCGTCAAAACGTCAATGTGTTTATGCTAAAAATGGAATGGTCGCAACGAGTCAACCACTTGCAGCACAAGCAGGTTTAGATATTTTAAAAAAAGGTGGCAATGCAGTAGATGCTGCAATTGCGACTGCAGCATGTCTCACTGTTGTTGAACCGACATCAAATGGGATAGGAAGTGATTGTTTTGCAATTGTTTGGATGAAAAATGTATTATATGGATTAAATGCTAGTGGCTATGCGCCTAAAAATATTTCTATCGATACATTAAAAGCTTTAGGCCATGAAAAAATCCCAACGCATGGCATGATTCCAATAACAATACCCGGTACACCAAAAGGATGGGTTGCTTTATCTAAACGCTTTGGAAAACTTCCACTAAGTGAAGTCCTCGCACCTGCGATACATTATGCGACTGAAGGCTATCCTTTATCACCAACACTTGCTCATCACTGGAAGCAAGCTTATGACATTTATAAAAAGAACCTGACTGATCCTATGTTTCAGCCTTGGTTTGATACATTTGCACCAAATGGTGATGCACCAAACGTTGGTGACATATGGTCATCTAAAGATCATGCTGAAACATTAAAAAGCATTGCAGAAACGAATGCAGATGCTTTTTATAACGGTTCTATTACAAAAAAAATCATAGATTACTCAAAAAAACATGGTGGGTTTTTAGCATTAGAAGATTTTGCTGAATATGATGTCGATTGGGTCACACCTGTTTCTGTTAACTACAAAGGATATGATATTTATGAACTTCCTCCCAATGGTCAAGGTATCATTGCGCTAATGGCATTATCTATGCTCAATCATGATCAATTTACTTCAAGAGATTATACTGAAACAATTCATCATCAAATTGAAGCACTTAAACTTGCTTTTGCAGACGGATTAGAATATATTACGGATCAAAAAGAAATGCAAGTCACTAATAAACAACTTTTAAATGCTCATTATCTCAAGAAAAGACGTGATCTCATTTCAAATGATGCTTTAGATCCAATGTTTGGTCAACCTCAAAAAGGTGGGACTGTCTATTTAGCCACTGCCGATAAAGATGGAAACATGGTATCTTATATTCAAAGTAATTACATGGGGTTTGGATCAGGTATAGTCATTCCTGGTACAGGCGTTGCAATGCAAAACAGAGGTCATAATTTTGCTTTTGATAAGCATCACATTAATGCATTAGGTCCAAGAAAAAAACCACTCCATACGATTATTCCTGGTTTTTTGATGAAAGATCATTTGCCTATAGGTCCATTTGGTGTCATGGGTGGATTTATGCAACCTCAAGGACACCTTCAAGTACTTATGAATATGATCGATTTTAATTTAAACCCTCAGGCTGCATTAGATGCACCACGATTTCAATGGATGAAAGATAAAAACATTATTGTAGAACCTAGTTTCCCAGAACATGTTGTAAAAGAACTCATCTTAAGAGGCCATCATGTCATTGTTGAAGAACGCATCTCTATGTTTGGTCGTGGACAAATTATTTTTAGAGATAAAAACGGCACATTTATTGGTGCAACAGAACCACGATGTGACGGCATGGTTGCTGCATGGTAATGAAAAAGTGAGCGTTTAACGCTCACTTTTTTTTGATTTTTATATGGCGGAGGAAAGGGGATTTGAACCCCTGCGCCTTTGACAGCCTACGAGCTTTCCAAGCCCGCCTCTTCAGCCACTT
>Ga0181590_10003266_pt1 | contig 13559 bp, 12 predicted proteins | sample 071ome_34_FD_132446 | JGI IMG/M metagenome (GOLD analysis project Ga0181590, IMG submission 132446) | Coastal salt marsh microbial communities from the Groves Creek Marsh, Skidaway Island, Georgia - 071411BT metaG (megahit assembly) | ecosystem: Environmental > Aquatic > Marine > Intertidal... | reverse complement strand
CTTGGTCTTGTAGGCAATACAGGCGAAATGCAAGTGTGGTCTCAGGTATTCCAGACAGATATCAATAGGATTCGAGTCGGTCAAAGGGCACAGGTAAGAGCTGAGAGTGGAGGCTTCAAGGGGGCGCTTGGGGCAACTGTGAATGCCATTGTTGGCCAAGTGTCTGAAAGAGATATTTTTGCGGTTGACGGCAGCAACGATGTGAACGCTCGGGTAATCCTGGTCAAGCTGGACATTGACCCTGGGGATAGATTGAAAACAACGAACCTGAGCGGACTCAATGTCTTAGTCAGCTTTAAGAACGACAATTAGAAATGGGCAGCTTCCTTAAAGATCTGCCTCTAGCGTGGCTACAACTCAAGAGACAGCCGATTCGTTACCTGGTTGCAGTGGCCGGGATTGGCTTTGCGGCACTCTTGATGTATATGCAGATTGGCTTTCAGTCTGGATTGCTTGCAAGCGCCACGACCTTCTACGAAGCACTTGACGCTGACCTGGTGCTCATCAGCCCTAAAACAGTAAACAGCGGAAATTTCTCTCAGTTCCCTCAATCCCAGCTGTACAGAGCCCTGGGATATGAAGGCGTCAAGGACCTAGTGCCAATCTACGTCACGAGTCTGAGCATTCAAAAGCTTGGTGGGATTAAGCCAGCCACTCTGCGTCTCATCGGTTTTGACCCTGACGCACGCGTCGTAAATCTCGAACCGGTGAATTCGCAGCAGGACAAGCTACGAGTACCTGGCTTCGGCCTCTATGACACGCTGGGAAACAACAGAACAGGGCCAATTACTCAGGCCGTCGAAGAAAGCGGATCGCAATATCTAACACTAAGCAATCTGACGAAGACGTTCAGAGCAGTCGGACTGTTCCAGATGGGGGCAACATTTGCCGCGGATAGCAACGTGATTACGAGCGATACGACTGCGCTACAACTCAGCCCTCAGCTGAGCTACGGAGATATTTCTCTCGGCCTCGTCAGAGTTCAGAATCGCAAGGATATTCCGGTGGTCCAGAGTTCATTGCAAAAGTTGTACGGCGGCGAAATCCAGATCCGTACCAAGCCAGAACTGATCAAACAAGAAAGAGAGTATTGGAACAAAGCATCCTCTTTCGGGATCATCTTTGGCTTCGGTACCTTTATGGGTTTACTTGTTGGCGGAGTTGTCATTTACCAGGTCCTGTACACAGATGTAACGGATCACCTGAAGGAATATGCGACCCTTAAAGCGATGGGATTCTCAAATACATTTATTCTTGCAATCGTGATTCAAGAAGCGATCCTACTGGGAGTCTCCTCATTCATACCTGCAACAATCGTAAGCACTGGGATGTATGCATTCTTGACCGCAGCTTCTGGAATTCGAATCTTCATGAGCCCAGACAAGATTTTGTTAGTATCGACATTGATCATTGGAGCATGCTCAGTTTCTGCAGCAATAGCCATCAACAAGCTACGCGACGCAGATCCTGCAAGTGTCTTCTAGATGAAAAGCATGAATGTCATTGAGGCAAAAGACCTTAAGCACGCCTATGGAACGGGCGAGCTGAGGTCAGAGATTCTCCATGGCCTCGACTTTACGGTGAAAAGCGGAGAAGTCACACTACTGGTTGGTCCATCGGGAAGCGGCAAAAGCACCTTATTGACACTAGTGGGTGCTCTTCGCTCGGTGCAAGAGGGGTCTTTAAAGGTATTAGGGAAAGAACTGAAGAGTTCAAACGAAGACATTCGCACGAAGCTAAGGCGCAGGATTGGGTTTATTTTTCAGAGCCACAATCTGGTCTCTTCTTTGACAGTCATTCAGAATGTGATGCTTTTACTACAACTCAAGTACTCAGACCCTGAGAAGAGACGCGTCATTGCAGAAGGCTTGCTGGAGGCTGTGGGATTAAGCCACAGATTGCATAATTACCCTGACGAGCTCTCTGGAGGTCAACGTCAGCGCGTAGCCATCGCAAGAGCTCTGGCACCTGAGCCCGAGCTAATCCTCGCGGATGAGCCAACGGCATCACTGGATAGCAAGTCGGGACAAGATGTCGTCGAACTGCTCGGAACATTGAGTCGAGAGAGAGGGAGCGCTGTTCTACTTGTGACGCACGATTTGAGGCTGCTAAAGGACGCAGATACGATTTGGAGAATTGAAGATGGGCAGGTTGCTCTCTCAAATGCAGAGAGGGAGGGAGCGCATTAAAGATGGAAAGAGCAAACAGACTTGATGCTTTGGGACTTGAGCGAAAGAGTTTGAGCTGGAGGGGACAGAGTGTTGTCTATTGTCAAAACAGGCAGACGGCACGATCAGCCCAAGAAGAACGTCTCAGCCTGGTTTTTATCCACGGCTTTGGTGCTTGCAAAGAGCACTGGCGCTTTAATCTTCCCTATTTTGGCGAAACATATGATGTTTATGCTCTTGATCTGATTGGTTTTGGTGAGAGTGCAAAGCCAGATTCAGTCCTTGAAGGCGAGACCGGAACTAGTTCAGGCTCATGGAGATATGGAATCAATGGGTGGGCAGAACAGGTATTGGCACTAATCAATAATCAGATTGAAGGCGATGTCGTTCTCATCGGAAATTCAATTGGAGGTGTTGTGGCCAGTCAAGCCGCAGCGCTGATGAGCAAAGATCAAGAACTCAAGCGTCGTTGCAAATCTCTGATCCTGATCGACTGCGCGCAAAGACAGATTGATGACAAACGACTCAGCGAACAGCCTCCTTTTAGAAGGATATCCAAACCACTTCTCAAAAAGCTGGTCAGGCAGAGATGGTTCACAAATGCAATCTATGGTCTTTTAGCAAAGAAGTCGGTGATCAAGAAGGTCCTACAAATAGCCTACCCATCAGGCCGAAATATTGACGAGCCTTTGGTTGACTACATGTACGAACCAACAACGAGAAACAACTCAAGAGAAGCATTTAGAGGCTTTATTAATCTCTTTAATGATCTATTGGCTCCGGATATTTTATCTGAGCTTGATATTCCAACATGGCTGATCTGGGGAGAAAAAGACCCCTGGGAGCCTCTGAACTACGCAAGGCAGTGGTTAAGCATTCCCTGCGTTAAAGCCATCGAGGTCATCAAAGATGCCGGGCACTGCCCGCACGATGAATTCCCAGAGACAGTGAACCAAACAATTCAGTCAATCATCGAGGTAAAAAAATGATCAGACATGCAAAAAGCCCGATCTTCGTTGTCTTTCTGACAATGTTGCTCGACAAGACTGGGGAGACGTTGATATTCCCACTCCTTCCATTTATTCTGGCTGCCTATAACCCAGATGGATTAACGCTGGGACTTCTAGCGTCGGTCAGCACATTTGTGGCCGTGTTTGGGGGACCATTGGCTGGTGCCTGCAGCGATGCCATTGGACGCAGACCTGTTGTCCTGATCTGCATCGCGATCAATCTTGTATCACTTTTGATTTTTGGCTGGGCAGGTTCGTTAGCGGTGATCTTCATGTCGAGAGCACTAGGTGGTATCGGCAGCTCAACAATTGGCACGTTGCAGGCGTACATCACGGATATTTCGACGCCAGAGAATAGAGCAAAGAACCTAGGGGTGAGTGGAGCAGCCTTTGGTCTAGGGGCTATTGGAGGTCCTGCTCTCGGCGGAGGACTCGTCGGCCTTGGCGCCTCGGTTCCTGTGTTTGTCGCCGCGGGCATGACTGGAATCAACCTAGTGATGGCAGTCTTGTTCCTGAAAGAGACGCTCAGTGAAGAGAACCAAAAGGAATTTAATATCCGATCGGTTAACGTTTTCAGCAAGATCTCTTCTCTTCTCAGCAATCAAGGCTTAAGAGGGATCAGCCTTGGTTTTGCATTTTTTAATCTCGCATTCTCGGCTTTCACAAGCATGCTTGTTCTAAGCCTTAAGGAAATGTACGGCTGGGAAGCAAGCCAGACAAGTGGAATCTTCGTTGTGGTTGGCCTAACCATGACTTACGCCCAGGTCGCACTCATTGGCAAATTAGTGAAGAGATATGGAGAACGAGATCTTTTCAGAGTTGGGATGCTCGTTGTAGCAGCAGGAATTCTGTGCATACCGGCGGCCAGTATCAACGATCAGCTTGTCGGAGTCATCATCGTGGGAGCAGGAATCCTCTTGGCCGTTGGTGCATCTCTTGTCCTACCAACCTCTAGAAGCCTGGTTTCTGGTCTTGTCTCAAAGAAGGAGCAGGGGGTTCAACTAGCAAGCTTGGCTTCTCTGGCTGCAATTGCCAGCACCATTGGTCCAGTGATGGGAGGCTGGTTGTATGACCAATCAACCGTTATCTCTTTCTTGGTCGAGGCGCTTGTGTGCATAATCGGATTTGCCATCATTGGTAAAGCCAACAACAAAGTCTCGGAAGAAGGCCAAGTCAAGGCTTGATCAGCAAAAATGTCTGATCAAGAGACAGTACGAAACTGCTTTTCTTTCAGATACTTTCTGAAGGCGATAATAATTGAATCGGAGCCAACCAAGACCTCATTAGAACCAACGAACTCAGATCGGACAGGAATCTGATCAAGAATGATCGATTCGTCTTCCATACAGATTTTTGTCCCAGTCTGAATCGTGACTCGATCAAACCAGGACGAAACGACTGGAGTCTTCAACAGGAAGTTACGAGCATTGGTCAGGCGAACGGTCGTTGACTGCTCAGATTCGGGAATATGAGCCTGGATAGCACACAATGTAAGCTTGCCAAAATGAATAGTAGAGATTCCGACATTCGGGTAGATATACCGGTACTCCTTATATGGGTTTGAGTTCTTATCAAGGATGAGACTTGTTAACCCTTTGATTTTCTTAACCTTAATGGGCATCTGAGCCGTGAAGCCCAATGGATCATGAATGACCTCATAGTGCTCCATGGTGTAATCGGTTTGTGGATCAACCTTGCCGACGCTAGATCCATGGGTGAAGGGTGCATGGGTTGGATCCAAGATATTTTCAAGCGTGCGCGTGTAATTGGCGGCGAAGTGATATTCAATATCTGTTGAGGGCAACAGGGTCAATCCCTCGAGCTCCGCAATCACAGGGACCTCGTAGGAAGGTAGATGCCCTTCAGCAGAGAACCAAAGCCAAATCAGGCCATTTTTCTCTAGGACAGGAAAGGAACGAAGGATCGAGTCGCTAGGAATCGCTTCTGCTGCAGGGAGAAGAGGAATCTCAACGCAACGGCCTGAGGAGTCGTAGGTCCAGCCATGAAAGGGGCAGGTGAGATTGAATTCAGAGTCGATGCCAGCGCCCTTAAGGTGACAGCGTCGATGACGACAGATCGCTGAATGAGCGCTTAACCGAGCTGAGCCAACACGCCGCAGCAGGATCTCATGCTCTAACAGCCGAATGGAGAACGGTTGGTCAGTGACCTGCGAACTTGTCGCTACTGCATACCAACAATCAGTGGGGAAGAAAGGAGTCGACATCAGGAGGAGGAGCGGGAGAGACGGGCCAAAGCGCGGCGATAGGAGTCAACGATCACATCACTAGACAGATGGCTTTCACGGATTTCTTCCTGTTCTGATGGACAAGAAGGCACGGTTTCGATTGTCAATGCAAAGTCTGCAAATATTTCATCAACCAGTGATTCGACAGTTTTACGAGAGACTTGTCTCCTTTTCGATTCAGCGAAAACAAACCAAAGTACATTCGTGCTTTGAGTTGACTGTTGGATATTCGAGGTCAGCAAGCAAAGATCATTAATCGGATCTTCAAAACTAAGTTTGCAAAGGATGGTGGAGGGGAAACAGATCTCAAACGAAAAACCCTTTAGGCCAAAAGCTTTAAGACGTGTTGGAGTAATCGTGAGTGGTGTATTCTTCTCGAAGACTTGATAAGAAGCAGACAATGATTGATCAGTCGATTGGACTGACTCACAATCAAGCCTGAGGCGCTGAGTTGAGATAAGAGAAGAGAGGTATGGCAGTTCAGTCAATGCCTCGGTGACATGGCCAAAATAAGCAGCGACCGGCCGTTCACCAGAGGCTAATAGCTGCAGTTCTGCAAGGGACTCAATCAGTCCAGACGGGAGAGAAGCGAGATCTGGTTCGGCATCGGCTGATAGCCATACAAAGCCGCCCTGCTCAACGACGACAACGGATTGAAGTCGGGCAGCGATAGGAACGCGTGTGCCGTCAGAATCTGCTGGAATATCCACGCAATGCCCATCGGGGTCAAACCCCCAGCCGTGATAGGGACAACGAAGGCACGCATCTTCAAGCCAACCCGTTTTAAAGCTGGCTCCGCGATGGGGACATCGATCAACAAATGCGCGAAGCAGTCCAGATGCCGTGCGGTAGGCAACATAACGCTCTGCACCAATCGAGATCACGTATGGGGACGCTGTGATCGACTCAGCCCGAGCAACAAGTTGCCAAGTATTCATCAGAAAGTCTCAGCTAGCAACATTTTCACCCGAAGTTAGCACAGTGAGTGATTAGAAATGGGTCTTCCAGATACTTCCATCATAGTCAAACCAGCCCAATTCAGAGAGTTGGGATAACAACTCAGTTGCTTCAGGTGACGTGCTTGCACAAGAAAACTCTTGCTCGAACAGTTGATCTAACTGGTCTGAGGTTGCTCCGCCCCTCAGGCCCGCTTTGAGGATCCTCCTAAGTGAATGGGGCTCTAGAGAGACCAGCAAGCCCATCGAGAGCTTACCTGTCAAATTGCTGGTATCTATCAGAGCGGTCACTGTGGGCTGGACACTTGCGCGTGAAGCACAGAGGCAAGATCTTTCACAGACTGAGTCCACTCATGGCCTGGACATTCAAGAACCGCTAGACCACCACTGGCCAAATTAAGAAGGTCGGAACTCAAAGGAAGGATCGCTGTAGGAGTGTAGTTAAATGAGTCTTTGACCTTCTGTTTTACAGACTCAGACTCAAAGCAATCAGGCAACTTATTAACGACAAGGTGGAGTTGCGGAACATCCAGCCGCTCGGCAACCTCGATGGCTACTGCTGTTCCCAAATAATCCTGGGAATCAGGTCGCATCACCATTACCAAGGCGTCAGAAATAGCGGTTGAGAGAAGAGTTTCTTCGTTAATCCCTGGGTGAGTATCTATAACAACATAATCCAGCTTTAAATGCTCGACCAAATCAAAGATGGCATCATTTAATCGCTCTACTTCATATCCTTCACGAAGGATCTTGGCAATCTTATCGCTTTCCATCGAAGCAGGTGCCAACCAGACGCGACCTTTTGCCGCTTTAACTGGAGAGGGGGTCACATCATGAACACAGGATTTGATCGGCTTTCCATTCTGAAGAAAGTCATTGATCAAAAGATCTTGTTCGCCTGCAGTGAAGCCAAAAAGAACGTGGATGCCTGGAGAAGCAAGATCAGTATCAAAAATAGCAACCCTTTGGCCCTGCATAGCGAGACAGACGGCAAGGTTTGCCGAGAGGTTGGACTTACCTGTACCTCCACGGAAAGAATGGACGGATAGTACTTTTACCACTGGCCAAACATCTGTCTTGAGGGTGAGCCTAACAGAAGAACAAGGCGCTCAGCGTTGCTCCTTCAGATGATCCTCAGAGGCGTGTAATCCTACGAAGAGAAGCCAGTGGCTCGCCAACAGCATCAAGGAAAAGAGCACCTCGATCGATTTCGAGTCCAGTATTGCGTGCAAGGGTCAATAAATCCTGATTGTATTGACGCAGATTGGCGACGTAGTCCAATACAGCCTGAGCCATCTGCTGCTGTGCCTGCACTAGATCAGTAACAGAACCATATCCAAGCTGAAAACGGGCCGTTTGCAACTCAAGGCTTTTACTCGCCTGCTGGACTTGGGCTGCGGAGGACAAAACAATATCTTTGCCTTTCTCAACTTGATAAAACCCAGATCGAGCTTCTTTCTTGACCTGATTGACCGTGTCAAGATAGGCCTGATAGGCAGATTCAGCTAGCTTTTGATAGGAGCTTGAGCGCATCCTCGCACTGCCACCATCAAAGCCTGTCCACTGAAAAGTCAGGACGGCTGAGGGGTTCTTGACGAAATCCGAATAGGATTCTGTCCAATAACCAGTTTGGTTACCGTAAAGCTGAGCGACGAGCTGAAGTGTTGGCAGATATGTCGCCAACTCAATATTTGAATTGACATCCTGAATGTACGAATCCAGAAGCATTTCTTGAACCACTTTACGGTATTGAATGCTGGCCTCTAGCGTTTCCTGCAATGAATAAGACCAGGCCCCAAGCGGTTTAAGGGTCTGAGCAAGAGAGATTTGCTCGGCATTCTTAACGTTTAGAAGTTCGGCAAGATTGGACTGATCAACCTTGATATCACGAATAGCCTTTTGAAGCTGAGCAAGGTCAGAGAAGTAGTTTGTCTTTTGCTTGGCAACATCAACACCAGATGCAACACCAAAGCCTTGCTTATCCTCAGTCACCTTGACTAGATAAAGTGCATTCTCAACGATGGCCTCATAGGCCAACTTCTGAGCATTTGATGCTTGGAGAGCAACATATGCGTTTTCAACATTCAGTTTCAAGTCTCGATAGGTGATTGTATAGCGGTCAGCATCGCGAAGCGATTCATACTTAGACTTCCATATATCAAGCGAGCGAGTTGGATTGATAACATCCCAGGTCAGCGAGAACGTCAGCGTCGAGTAGAGGTAGCTGCCATCAGGCTGACCGGAAACGGATTGAAGATTGCTTGAGCTAAAGTCGCTTGAAAAGGCAGACGAACCAGAGAAAAGACTGCTAAAGATGGCTTCAGTCGAGTCTGAACCTGACTCATCCTGATTGTATTTATAAGGACCAGTTCCAACAGAAAGATCAAGCGTTGGCCACCAGGCTGCAAATGCAGCGCCAACAAGATCCTGTGAGGATCGAAAGGTTAGATAAGAAGCCTTGAGTTTTGGGTTGCGGTCAACAGAGAGCTGAACGGCTTGCTCAATCGAGAGACCAGACAGCTTGGCCGGCGGAAGATTGTTCAGTGGCGCCAGGGATCCCGTCGGAGCCGGTACTCGTAAGGTCTCAAAGATTGTGCTGGGGAGAGGCGGAGGAGATCCGTCCACCAGTCCTTGTGCTTTGGCAGCGGAAGTCACCACAAGGGGCGACAGCAACACACAAGGGATTAGGGACTGACAAACAGCGTGCAAGAAGCCGCGCGTCCCATGAGGAGCTGCGTTGCGGGAGGAGCCGAAAGACATCAGTACGCGCAATCGGATTCCGGCCCGAAACATTAACAGATAATAAACCAAGGGTGTATCACGAGTCTTAAGCCGCAGAGCGGGCTCGGCGTCGGTCTCTCATGAGCTGGGCCCGCTCGGACAAAGAGAGAAAGGATGGATCTTTCGTAATCGATTCAACTTGAGATGAGACAGACTTCCTATTAATGCGGATTTCTATCTGTTGAATACGCTGGCTGACCTCAGCACTCTGGGCCTCAAGGGTTCCGACAATCTCTTGAATAGCAAGGTTTAGTGTCTGACTTTCAGAGCCGGCTGTATCAGAAGACGAAAAAGAACGGAGGGTGGACTTAACTCGAGAAAGAACACCTTCAAGGGAGCTTTTTGTTTTCAAAAGATTCTGGTACGTCTTCAGTTCCTGATCATGGCGATATTTTTTATCGAGTGAAGAGCTCATCCTTGCTCTTAGTAGAACCCTGTTGAATGGCTTGGGCAGATAGTCATCGGCTCCAGCTTCAATGCAGGGAACGACCATGGAGATGTCGTCTAAGGCACTGATCATGATGACCGGTATTGACGATGTTCTGGGATCTGACTTAAGGGTGGTCAGAACCTGAAAACCATCTATGCCTGGCATCAGGATATCTAGAAGAATCAGATCATAGGAGGTGAAACCTGCCTTAGAGATTGCTTCTTCACCATCGAGTGCCAACTCAACATTGAAGCCCTCACGGCAGAGGAGCTCATTAAGAAGCTGGCGGTTGTAGAGATCATCATCAACAACAAGGATTCGAGCCGAATGCTGCAATCGCTGGAGATGATCAAGATCCTTGATGTGAGCAGATGATTGAATAATCTCTAGACTTTCTCTGGAGAGACTCGCCAATGAGGGCCTCGAGTCCTGGCTTGGCGCCGCTTTTGGATCAATTAATTGAGTCAACCTCTCGGACGAAAACTTGTCAGAGACCAGGGATTGAATCGCTGTTGCTGCGCTCTGAACATTGGACAGTGCCTCTAGACTTTCGTTGCCATTTTGAAGTTCGGCTAAATCCTCGGCAAGAAGCTCACTATAACCAATAATCTGATTGACATAATTACCTAGGTCATGCCGGATCTGACGCAGCTCGGAAACGGCTAACGGCAATGCAACGTCTTCAGAGCTATTACTTAATTGCGACATTAATCAGTCAGGAGCGATTAAAGCCTTCATCTTTGCCAGTAACCGCTCAAAGTCAATCGGCTTTGTTTCATAGTCATTGCATCCAGCTGAAAGACAACGTTCTCGATCACCATCCATTGCATGAGCAGTCAAAGCAATAACTGGAATATGTGCAGTCAAAGGGTTCCTCTTAATTTGTTTTGTTGCTTCTAAACCATCAATGCCCGGAAGGCTCACATCCATCAGTATCAGAGATGGAGAGCAGCTCGATGCCTTCTCGACAGCCACCAAGCCATCTTCAGCCAGGACAACGTCGAAACCCTTTCGCTTGAGTCGGCGAGACAGCATATCTCTGTTCATTTCGTTGTCTTCAACCAACAAGATATTGCTCATGGCTTGACCTTGGGATTGAGTGGACAAAAGGCTTTGATCTTTTCAGAGATCAAGTCGATATCGAGATTAGCTGAAGAGATAAATCCCGTAAAACGGCCTTGCAGCTTTTTTTGCTCCTCGATGGAGAGTCCTTGGGCGTTTAACAAAATGATCGGGAGGTGAGCCGCCAGGGGGTTTCGGTGAAGTGACTCTGCAAATGATACGCCATCTATTCCTTCAGCCTTGACATCGATGAGGATGAGCGATGGACGTTCAGCCGCAATCACTTCGAGAGTTGAAGCTGTGTCAACAAGTGATTTAACCCGGTAACTCGAACCTGAAAGAATCTGCTCAAGACCAGATGCGATATCAATGCCTTTCTCAAGCACCAGAATGTAGCCAGACTCTTGATTAGAGTCCCTGATCGCTTGGTTCAGAACTGCATCCAGTAAATTCCAGTCTATTGGTTTTGCAAGCGAATAGGCATTGGTATGAAGAGGCTTTAGATCCAAACCCTCTGCATCCTTAGAGATTAGAACGACAGGTATTTCAGAAAGCTGATCATCAGACTTGAGTTCCGATAAAACGTCCCAGCCAGACTTGCCCGGCATATTAATGTCTAAGGCAATCAGATCCGGCTTCCAAGTGCGTGCCTTTTGAAGTCCCTCCGAACCATTCAACGAAGACATAACAGCGTAGCCGTCAAGTGTAAGACGTCTCTGGATTACATCGGCGACCTGTATATCGTCGTCAACAATTAAAACCTTCCCCAAAGCTGCAATGACTGGGTAGGCCTCAGAGTTCCCAGATAAAGCAGGAAAAGCTGCCTTAAGAACCTGGGCATCTTGAGCAAAGGAAGGATCAGCAAGAAACCGATTGACTTGGTTTGGCTCATACTCTCTGGGGAGCAATATCTCGAAACAACTCCCAGCGCCGAGCTCACTCGAGACCTGGATATCACCACCCATCAGCCGGCAAAATCGTCTGCTTAGAGATAGACCCAAGCCAGTTCCACCATATTTTTTAGTCGTGCTTGCATCGGCTTGCGAGAAATCCTGAAAAAGGCGCTGCATTTGCTCAGGCGTCATACCGATGCCAGAGTCTTTGACCCGTATGGAGAGAAATGAAAGCGAGTCTTTTGAATAAAGATCTGCCTCGATAGAAATGACACCCGAATCAGTGAACTTACAGGCATTGCTTACCAGGTTAAGAACAACCTGCTTGAGCTTGGTCACATCAACGCGTATCTGATCGTCGGGATTTAAAGGCAACGTGACGGCTAGTTGATTCTTATTTTTTTCGACAAGAGGCTTCACTGAAGACAGGGCTTCATCAATGAGAGATGCGAGCGAAATATCTTCAGCGTAAATAGTCATCTTCCCAGCCTCGATCTTTGAGAGATCAAGCACACCGTTGATCAAGTTCAACAGGTGCCTTGCTGAGGAGAGAATCTTGGCGAGATCATCGCGTATTTCATCAGGATCCATTTCTTCACACTCTTCAGTCAATATCTCGCTATATCCAATGATTGCGTTCATTGGGGTCCGCAGCTCGTGGGACATGTTCGCCAAGAAAGAACTTTTCGCCCGATTAGCCTCTTCAGCCTGGTTGCGAGATAGCGTTGCATCTTTCATCGCCTTCGATAGCCGCTGGCTCTAAATCACAGACAACAAGACAGTGGCCATTATGGCCAGCAACTGAAGCGCAAGCACACCGGCAGAAAGGTTCAATGCCAGCTCATTAATCACATCCGGAGAGCTGGCCGTGATGATCTGCATCCCCCAAGGCTTATATGGGATCACACTCAGCTTGAATCCATCAAGTGGCACCGAAAGACTGGCAGCCCGACCCGTGAGAGAATCCGACTTCTCCTTCTGGACAACACCTTCAAGCAGAGATGGAGGTGTGCCTTCAGAGGAATAGCTGACCTGGCCGGAATCGTCCAGGATCATCATATATGTCTTATCTTGCAGATTCGCGTCTCGGATAGAGTTTCGAATTGAATTGCCGACAGAATTAATATCGTATCCTGCATACCAAGCCCCTATGACAGATCCAGAAGCGTCAAAGATTGGGACATATCTTGTGTAATAAAGATTGCCTAAGATCCTTGCCGGGCCTCGATAGGGCTGGCCCTTCAACAGCACTGGCAGCACGGGCCCGTCAGGGTCGAGTTCAGTTCCAACAGCGGACTGCCCCCCCTTCATACGAATGCTGGTGAGCAATCGAATCATCCGATTTCCATCTCGGACAAATACCGTGACAGAGGAGTCGAAAGTCTTGGCCAACCTTGAAACAGCTAGCGAGCGACTAGTTGCTTCAACGGAACCAAAGGAAAGCCGAGGAACAAGTTTTGAGCCGGAGGGCGTATCAATTCTCTGAGTTTGGAACTCGTCTAGTCGAGCAGGGCCTAGATCGAGAGAATTTTTTTGCAGTTCCGAAATGGCCCTATCAAGCCATTCGCTCAACAAGGAATCAATAATTCCAAACTTTTCTACAACTTGCTCTGCTTCATCATTGATTCGCGCTTTCGAGTCCGCTTCGAAAACACCCCTGACTTTCATCAGGGTGAAAGCGCTTGACCCGACTAACAAAGACGTGATCAGCGCTAACCACAGGCTCGTGGTGTGCGATCGCATCAAGGATGCGATCTTCTTCATGCCTGGCTGACCGCCTGGGCGCAGAGCTTCCCGCTCAGCACCGCGCCTTCCATTGAGGCCAGGTAGCGCTGCATGGTGTAGTCACCGGCCAGGAAGAAGTTCGGGATCGGCGAGGTCTGATCCGGACGCAGTTTCTGGCAGCCGGGAACGGTCTTGTAGACCGACAGCGGGGTCTTGACCACGATCGACTTGCGCAGCTTGGCCTGGTCGTCGCCCGTGAAGTGCATCGGGAAGAGACGCTTCAGCTCCT
>Ga0181590_10003264_pt1 | contig 13561 bp, 15 predicted proteins | sample 071ome_34_FD_132446 | JGI IMG/M metagenome (GOLD analysis project Ga0181590, IMG submission 132446) | Coastal salt marsh microbial communities from the Groves Creek Marsh, Skidaway Island, Georgia - 071411BT metaG (megahit assembly) | ecosystem: Environmental > Aquatic > Marine > Intertidal... | reverse complement strand
TTTCAGCAACTTCTTTAATTGAAGTAGATCTGAAGGAAGTGATATGAAGAGGATCTTCTGGTTTGAAGTCTGTGTAGTTCTCCATGATAGTCTCAAGAGCTTCACAACAATCCTCAGCATACAGGAACTGACGTTCTTCTGTACCATCGGTCATCATCTCAAACTCACCTTCCTCAAATCCTCTACGAATAAAGTCAGTAATGACGTGAGACTTTTCGTGATCTTTCTCAATACCATATACATTCCAGAACTTAACCGTAAGTCCTTTCAGTGCAGTGGTATAAAGTTCACCGACTCTCTTCATCACACCATAAGGAGAGTAACTCATGTTACTCATCTGAGATGATGCGAAGACAAATCTCTTATTATACTTCTCAAGAAGACCAAAAACATTGGCCATCAAACGAGTATTGTTATTGATGAAGTCAAAAGTATGTTGATACTTCTTGAGGTAACGTGATCCACCTACATCAAATGCGAGGAAGAAACAGAAGTCACATTCCTTAATTGCATTCTCAAGATATTGATTTGGGATTACGCTCAAATCATGATTAGGTGTTTCAACCTTATCAAAATCAATAACTACATGACCCTTCTTACGAAGATACTCTGAAAGGTAGGCACCTATCTGCCCACTAGAACCAAGGTTAAGAACCTTCATAATATTTCCTCAAATAATTTTGACCTGAATAGTATTCGATAAGTTGTTCTTTATTCATTCTCTGGATCTTTTCCCATTCCTGCATGTTGGATTGCATGTGAGGATTATTGAACCAAGAGTTCTCTCCACGAGAGTGTTCAAGGTGATAAATGTAATCGGTTATCCTTCCTACTTTATAACCAAGTGTAGTGTATCTATAATACCTTTCTTTATCCTCTGGAGCATAGGCTTTGAAATTTTCATTCTCCATTCCTCCATTGATATAAACAGATTTCTTAAAGAACTGAACCCATCCATACTCCGAGTCATGAATCTTTGAGTGAGATCTCAAGACACCATAGTCATTTTCTTCAAGGAAATTGGAGACAATTTCATCAGTCGCATTGACCTGATATTGATACATACCCTGACCATAGGGATATACAACATCGTAGGTACCATTTCTTATACCTTTATATGCAATTTCATACGAGTCAATCGGGAGAATGACATCACAATCGTAGTTGATGACAATCTCCGTTTTAGTCTCCATGATCATTTCATTGAGAACTTTCTGTCTATGAAACAGTGGTTCATCACTCTGAACAAAAATATGTTTGACATCAATAGGTACTTCACATATTTCTTTCAAAATAGGAAGAGCATCTCTTCTGAAGACAGACTCCGAATCAACCTCTTTGATGATGATGTTAGTGTCAAAGTTCTCCAGAAGAAATGCTACAGTGGTAATTACATTTCTAAGTCTATCAGAAGATTCAATTCTAATAGGAATAATGAATGTTGCCTGTCCAAGATCTCTCATAGTTGAGTTTTAATCCAATCGAGAATATTTACTTTGGGTTTCCAAGTCAATTCAGACTTTGCCTTTCTAATATCAGCAAGGGTTTCTCTCATCTCACCAGGTCTACCAGACAAGAACAGTTGATTGTCATCAATTGCATCTGCGATCTGTTTGATACTCCAGTTTTCACCGTATCCAATATTATAGACCTCACCCCAAGTATCAAGTTCAGTAAAACTAATCAAACAATTAGCTGCAACAACATCAGATACGTGAATAAAATCACGACGTTGATGACCATCACCGTAGATAGTGAGTGGTTGACCATCCCTTTTCATCTTCAAAAACTTACTGACGGCAGGAGCATATGTTCCTACGTGTCTTGCTCTTTCACCATATACATTGGTGTATCTGAATGCAACAGTCTTCATACCATAGAGACCATAGTATGACTTGACTAACTGTTCTCCAGATAGTTTTCCAATAGCATATGCATTGAGAGGGTCTTCTCTCATGATCTCATTATTGGGAAGAGGATTGTTATTACCGTATGCTGCAGAAGTGGAAGAATAGATAAACCTTTCTACACCATGTTTACGTGCAGCCTCAAGACAGTTAATAGTTCCCATTACCTGAGTCTCAATAGTAGGAATGGGATTATCTACAGATGCTTGGACACTTGCCTTTGCGGCCAAGTGGTAAACGTAATCTACATTCTCAAAGACTTTTTCAATCTCACTATATCTTCTTATATCGAGATGGTAGTTTCTAGCCCTGGAATTCCAATAATATTTGTCATGGCCATCGGACGATTCATTGTCGATCACAATAACTTGATGACCCAACTTAAGTAGACCGTCAACTAGATGACTACCAATAAATCCAGCTCCACCAGTAACAAGTGATGTTTTCATAACTTTTCAAAAATCCTATTCTTAAAAGACTCTTCCACGTTTGGAGGTTCTGGAATAATGATCCTAGGTTTACAATCACCCAACCACCATGCCACCTCAGCAAATGTTGAGGCATACGTACCTACAATTGTACCACACCGTGACAATAACATCAAGTCGATCATTGCATCTACATTTGCTTGTAAGGAGTTATTATGTCCAGACTCTGCTTGATGTGGATGATTGAACTTATCTTGAGTATGAGTGATAATACGATCACCAAACTCATCCTCAATTTGTTTCAATACATCTTTATTATCACCACACAAGAAGATCTTTTGACTCTCGTCCAGTCTATCAATCGCATCAATGAATAATTGATTGTCATGCCAACGATGTCTATCACAATACCATGATCTAATGTGGAGTCCTATGGTATCTCCCCAATCTTTGGTGAAGTCATCAACATAATCAACGATGTCTTGATTTATCTTCAGGTAAGAAAAAGCCTTTTTATATTTGTCAATGAAATACTGTGGAGTCTTTTCATAGAGTAAGTCAATATATTTGTACTCCTTACAGTGAGTCCTTTCAAAATTTTGAATATCAAATCTCCAGTGATCATATCCAGGATATGTTCTCACCTGTTCCTCAGTTGCTAAATCAATACTATCGAAGATATAAGTATCTGCTTCCTTGACAGTCAAAGCTTGTTTATATGTGGTCAAAATAGACACATAAGTTTTAATTCTATTTGCAAGACCAGGTGAACCTACATTTACAGCAACTTCAATCATGCTTCAATGACCTCCCAAGACTCAGGATACAAACCATCCGTACTGATATGTTGAAGTCCAGGACCATACCAAGGAGTAGGAGCAATAACTCTCTTTACAGGGTTCTGTGAAAGATATGCACCCCACCATGAGAAGGTGGAGTTGGAGACAATAAAATCAGCACAACTAGAGATAAGACACAAATCAAAATGAGACTTCTCTACACGAGTAGAGATGTCATTGAAATGGAAGTTTTTACCTTTAAAGATCTTTTGTTTCTTACATAATTCAATATTATTTGAACAGATGATGTACTGACGATGTTCACCCATCATCTCAATTGCCTTCTCAAAATAATTCCATGGAAGATTTCGATGATTATTGTGACTTCCAGGATAGTCAAAGTGATCATTAAACTCTCTAACTACGATAGAGACAGGCATCTGATCTAGGAGACTTCCATAAATCTGATTTACCTCAGAGACAATTTCATCCTTGAACTTAAAGTCCCACTTCAATGCTCTCCAAGCATGTTTGAAGTATTTGTCATTTTGAAAGTAACCATTTAGATGGATGTGATTTGGACATTCATCAAATAATTCCTGACAGAACTCATGAGAGTCATGAAGTTCTACTTCATCACCTTGAATGGTTCCGTATCTACCACCACAGTGAAGCATCTTAAAACACTTACTGAGTTCTTGATTCTCAGGGATTACAAAATCATATCCCTTATTCTTTGCAATACCTACAAGTGCTGCATACTGAAAGAGTTGGTTACCAATTCTACCATTTCTTCCAAGGTTGTTCATTCCAATAGTCATAATTCAATCTCCTTGTTTTGTTCAGCCAGTACAGTGTCAGTGATATCTCCTACGTCAAGAGAATAGTAAGTATGCCAACCTCTTGCATTTGCTGCGTACCAGTTATTTAACGCACCTCGTGTCATCTTGACTTTCTCCCAGAACTCACGAGATTGGATCTGATAATGGTTGTTTAGAATCTCGGGGTCATCTGGTCTACCTACAAATGAAAGGTTGATTGTAGGTCCACCTGTGGGGATCTTGTGAATGTTGAAAGACTGAACACCAAACTTGGTATTAGCAATCTGTTTAGGAGCCCAAAGGTTAAACCACTCTGGTTCTTCCTGACCACTGGTTGCACTCTTGGATCTATGAGTCATCCAGACCCTATCCCCGAATTCTGCACGAGATGTAAAATTCTTAACCAAACCACCGTAAGGGTGATAAAGATGATCATTACTATTAAACCATACCCAGTTGGTTTCGACGGCTCCATAATTCTCATACTTACGAAGAATTTCCTTAAGATCTATACACTTAGGACTGTAGAGAAATTCATCGAGATCAACTTGAGCAATCCATTGTGTCTCACTACAGATTGGTAAGAAGAATCGATTATTCACATCAGTCTGTCTACCAGTATACCTCTCAGTGATATTATTTTGGAAGAGTGTAACGAAACCTTCATTAATAAAAGGTTCAAGGATTGGAAGATACTCATCATCACTAAAGTCATTGACCAAATAGATATGGTCAACACCATGATGTTTGTAATGAAGAACCCATTCCTTTAGATTCCAACTCTCATTTTTAAATACCGATGCAACTGATAGGTAGTGTTTCATAATGTAATACCGTGTTTCTTCCTACAATACTCAAACTCTTTCTGTACGTCTTCATCACTGATTGTCGATGATAATGCATCTTTGTTTACTCTTTGCGTAATCAAACACTCATTAAGATATACACAGTCACCATACTTTGATCTCAAGGAATAGTAGAAATCAACATCCAATAGCATGATGGTATTTGAGTCCCACCTGACATCCATGTTTTTGTTTTTATAAGAGATAACAGATACACCACTCATAGTGTTGTTACCTCTTGACCTCAACATATTATCATTCCAACGAGGCATCAGATAGGTATCAAATGTTTTACCATTATCTCTAGTGTGATTAGTTCCACAAACCAACCACATCTTATCAGAGTCCATCAATGCATTATAAGTTTTCTCTAATGCATCTTTGGTAAAGAAGTAGTCATCCATATACATCATCTTGACAACCTGACCCTTGGCGAGATTCATTCCAAGATTTTTATTGGATGCTACATCACCTCTCTTATCAGCGTTTCTATAGTAAACAATATTAAGATCAAAGATATTGTCATGACAGAAATCCATAATCTCTGTATCAACACTGTGATCAGTAACTATTACTTCTACTTCTTTCAGTGTTTGTTGTGAAATGGTACGGAACATATCAGAAAGATATCTGACACCCTTACCACCATACTCATAACAAGGGATGACTACAGATACCTTTACTTCCATACCTTGACACCAGCACTGATACCATCTTCAAAAATTTCAAACTTGTATCCGTGTTTAGTCAACCATTCTCGGAACGCCTTTCTTTCATGGTGATCGTAATCGGGTTCATGTCCATGCCAGTCATCAAATCGGAAGTAGAGTTCATCCCACTCACACTTATCAATGAATTTGAATGCTGATACCGTGGGTTCATAGATGTCCAGGTCAATGTGAACTGCACCAATCTTACCGATACCAAAATCAGATGGTTCTTTCTCTACCATCTCATGGACATCTTCAACAAAGATCTTGATATTGGGAGATGCCGCACACTTTCTCTTTACATCTTCTACGGTTTTAGGAATCCAAACATACTGGGGATCGCCAATACGAAATGCACCTTCAGCCCAACCAGCATAAGCAGGAGTGGGTTGTTGTGTAACTTCTAAACCTTTAAAGTGATCGAAACCAAAAACTTTACGTGATGGATTTTTCTGTCCGATGGGTAGGATTGTACCACCACTACACACACCGAATTCTAGAATATCTCCTTCTCCACCCATCTCTTCAATACGTTCTGCAAAGGTAACGTGATTGAGGGTGTATGATGCTGTGTTATTGTCAGTTCTTTTTGGACCTTCAGGAAACACATTATCGACCTCCACAAAGGAAGGTGCATTATAAACAAATGACATAGTAATAATGAATCTGGAATATTTATCTGGGGTTGTAACCCTCTACCTCCACACCTGGTGGGAGATTATTGTGGAACCCGAAAGGAATTATACCACGATTCTCAGGAACTGGGGACTCATATGAGAAGAACTTTGCAACTTCAACACCAGCAATTTTACACCCAGCTGCTTCATATAGGTGTTTGTTATGTACAGTGATGTTACCGTCTTCATTTGTATTGTTTCCTCCAAACATCTTGTAGAAGTCAGGTGCAACTTCTGCAACCCTAAAAGGAATCCAAGTGTGTTTAGGAACCTCTAACAGTTTCTTTGACCTAAATGAAAATCCACCATTACCTACTCTTTGATGTTCTCCAAAAGGGGTAATGTATGCTCTTTCTCGAATGGGCCATGGGGCACCAATATAATCATAGTCATAAAAGTTATCCATCCAAGCATCTGGATTTATAATAAAGGCATGATCTTGGATGAGAAGAACATAATCAGTATCGATATGTTTGTGAAGGTGATACAAGATATAATAATTGTACTCATCAATATTGGTCAGTGATCTGACTTGTTCTTCTACTAAAATACCATCAGAGGACAGTTCGTCCTTGTATTTGGTAACATACTGAGGGGTGGTAACTAACTTGACCTCCCCAAAGTTTGCAACACTCTTACAAGTATGAAGTGCCTTGATGGTCTCTTCTATTCTATTTGTATTATCAATCGCAAAGCATGTTACTCTGGAAAGATCAAGCATTTTTGAATTCCTCTACCACCTTTTCAATGTAGTCAATCATATCACTATTGATTGTAGGAGAACAACCAAGGAAGAATACTTTGTTAAGAACCTGATTGGCTTCGGGATATTTAGAGGCGTCATCCAAGTGTGAGTAACCAGGATGTAGAAGAATATTACCAGCGAAATAATTACGAGTTTGAACCTTACTAGCTTCTAGGTGAGCGACCAGACTATGCTTTAGTTGTGGGGTATCACAAACAATAGGAACACCAAACCAACTGGTCTCACTGTCTTGTCTTTCACGAACAACTCGACAACCAGGAATAGTCTCAATGATATTCTGAATTCTTTCCTTATTACTTCTACGCATTTGGTGAATCTCCTCAAACTTAAGAAGTTGAACAGAACCAACTGCACCTTGCATATCCAGGGGTTTCAGATTGTAACCCATCTGTGAGAACACATACTTGTGATCAACAACATCATCATAATTATCTAACCAAGTATCAAATCTCTTACCACAAACACCATTTGGAAGAAGGTTTTGTTGTCCAACACAGTAACAACCACGACCCCACCAAGCATAACTACGAGCCAGGTCTACAATGCCTTTGATATTGGAAGAGACCATACCACCTTCGATAGTACACAGGTGGTGTGCAGGGTAGAAAGAACAAGATGCAGCAACTGCATGTTTGGTCAGATAATCACCTTTGTACTTACTACCAAGACTGTCACAATTATCGGAGATCAGTTTGATATCTTTCTTCTCACAGAGATCAAGAATACGATCGATATCATATGCATTACCAAGTACAGGTGAAGAGAACACTGCAACAGTTCTATCCGTAACTTTCTCCTCAACCTGATCCAGGTTCCAGTTGAGATCATCCCATGTAATATCAACAAAGACTGGTTTCAGACCATTCTGAACAATAGGTGCAATGGTGGTTGCAAACCCACATGAACAAACAATGATCTCATCTCCATCTTTCCATCCGAAGTATTTCTTAAGTGCAGCAACCATCACAAGGTTTGCGGATGAACCAGAGTTCACCATCACAGAATGACCAAACCCAAACTTGTTAGAGAACTCTTTCTCAAACTTGTTCACCTTCTCACCAGAGGATAACCACTTACCCTTCATCACTGCATAGATGAGTTCCTGTGCCTCCATATCATTCCAGTATGGACCAGAATAGTAAACAGGGTTACCAGGTTTCCAATCTTTATTAGCAATAAAGGGGAAGATATTATCGTCAATCTCTTTCGCAGACTGAATAAAATTTTCAATCAGTTGATACATGGGGATCTATTATCTAATGGTATTATAGTAGGGTCTGGACCCTTTGTAAAGGTCATATTCAGTTTGACACTCAGAGCCAGTATTCAGAACACCCTGAGTATCAAGGTAGTTCCATTCAGGAACAATCATATCATCACCTCTCCACCATCCGTCAGAGGTCTTATAATCAAACCAATACTTTGGTGCAATTACATTCTCTACAACTTTACTTGTCCATACTGGCCAGAAAGAGAAAGTAGATGCCGACATGATTACGTGTCTAGCATTATGTAGGATAGACCAATCCACCCCAATATTACCACCTTTGTACTTAAAGAATCCTGTTCCTTGTTCAATATCTTCTTGTTCTTCTAGTGTTGTTGCACCTACGACCTTTGCCCATGGAATAAATTTGTTTGCATTCTCAGGATCGTCGGTCACAACAACAAAGTTCATGTTGGGATTTATTTCCAACATCTTGTCACGTGCATTCTCATAGAACTCAGGAGGACACCATGATGCAGTAATTAGATACTCACCACCACGGAAGTGAATCACACAAGTATCTTCATCAGAATAGGTTTGAACATCTACATTGTGAGACAACCATTTACGAATGTCATCTTTGTATTCATTAATGTATGTCAGACACTGAAATAGACCATCCAGTTTTGAATTGTCTGGAAGATTGTTCCAAAGATTATCGTCAAAAAAGATACCACTATGTCCACACTGGGGAAGTGGATCATTCCTTTCTCGTATATAATTTGTAATACCAACTGGAAGAGAAGCAGGAGGTTGACCTTCTCTTGGTGTATTGCCACCAATCACTTCTTCACCAAAGTAGAAGTTCGGCATGAAGTTCTTGGCTTTAAAAGGTGTGGACTTCTTAACACCCCACTTATATCCATGTCTTTGTGCAAGGATTCGTGATACGACAAGGTTCCAGATCTGGTTTCCCAACCCAGAACCCCGATAAATTTCAGTTACAATCATTTGATCAGATAAGAATATTTTTCTTGATTCTTCAGTAGATACTCAGGGAATCTATCCTCATCAAAATGTACAACACAGTATGAGGCATTGTCTTGTCCCAAAGGAGAACGACCATCCTTCAACCGTTCTTCCAGTTCACCAATAAGTCTCTCATTATTGAGTTCAGTATGTGCAGAGGACTTGATCTTTTTTAGAACTCTATCATACATCGTACCCTTTTCATTACTTCCAACAGTGCTCCAGTGCCAACCACCAGGGTAAATACGAAGATTATTTTCTTTAGGAAGTTCACGACGAATGTCAGTCAAGGTGTACTTCTTGAGTGTTGCAAAGTCACACATCTTAGTACCAATCCAACGTGGACCTTCATCCTCATAAGAAAAGTCTTTAGTTTGAGATGTAATGGTAGAAGAAGTTTCGAACCAGTTCAATGCTGCCTGATAATTATCTTGTGCAAAATTATAGACAGTCCCAGGTTGATAGAAGTCACTGATATTCTCAATCACTTCAGGATTTGGAACTTCATCCAAATCACTCCAGATGATAACATCCTCATCAGAACAATGTTCATTGAGAACATTCATGATACTGTCTTTATAGAAAGTATCTCTCATGAAGGATTCTCTTTTTACATTATATCTAATACCTTGAGATTGAAGTTGTTCTGAAGTTGGCTCCTCAATCTGTGTATAGATGATTTTACTTCTAAATTTCTCAAACCTTTCATCTTCAATGTCAAAGATAAAACCTTTATCTTCTCCCGAAAAGGTTTTTCTTCCTTCACTAAAAACAAAATAATCAACGAATGGATCTAAGAGATTCATACGAATCTCCAAAAGATCTAATTCATAACCAAACAGAAAAACATCAAATACTTTCATATCATCCTCTCAATTTAAACAGTACATCTCCACCTTCGACATCATTGTATGTCCAGTTCTGTTCCAGATCATAACCTGTCAGAAGATCTTTGATTGTCTGAAGATTAGTTGCACCCTCATACATTTCTTCTTCATGATATTCGGTATAGATGTAATCAATCTTTCCTAACATGTTCTTTGCACCAAGGAAGACTTCCTTTTCTGCACCCTGAACATCCATCCACAAAAAGTCAATGTGGTCAATAGAATTCTCTTCACAGAATGAGTCAAGACTACGTGTCTCAACTTCAATCTTTTCATCATACTTAATCATTGGCCAACGATTACCGTACTTAGGACTGTTTACGATAGTCTTAGGTTCGTAAATTGATCCCGAGTATCGTCCCCAATCAACTCCACCACCTGGTCCATTGACGTTTCTAGAACGAGTAAATACGGTTCGTCCATCTTGAGCTGCAATTGCAACAGGAGTGAAAGTATGACGAGCATCGGTTCTAAGTTTGTGATTAGGATTTCCTTTTACATCAACACCATCTTGACTTGACATTGCTTTAATGTTAGTCGGATCTGGATCAAAGGTATAGATCTTAAGATTAGATCCAAACTTGCTCAAGAATTGACGAGTATCAGTACCATCAGCACTACCTACTTCAAAGATAACAACTTGTTCTCTATTACCAACCAATTCATGAATTTTATCAATCGAGATTCCCATCTTTTTGCTCCTTAATTTGTGTTTGAATCCATTCGTATGTCTTACGGATACCCTCTTCAAGACTCTGAGAGTAATCCCAATCCAGTTTTTCACGGATAAGATCGTTGTTCGAGTTACGACCACGAACTCCAGTAGGTGCGTCCAGTTTATAGATCTTCTGAACAACCTTACCAGAAACTTTTGCTGCAGTATCAACCAATTGATTGATGGTAACCATCTCTTCCGAACCAATGTTTACAGGACCCATGAAGTCACTGTCCATCAGACGACGTGTAGCCTCAATACATTCATCAATGAAGAGGAATGAACGAGTCTGTAGACCATCACCCCAGACTTCGATTGCACCACCAGTGTCAGGAAGATATGCTACCTTACGACTGATTGCTGCTGGAGCCTTTTCACGTCCGCCATCCCAGGTTCCCTCAGGACCAAAGATGTTGTGATACCGAGCAACACGAACAGGAATCCCGTGATTCCGATTATAAGCAAAATACAATCTTTCTGAGAAAAGTTTTTCCCATCCATATTCGCTATCTGGATTAGCGGGGTATGCAGATTCTTCACGACAGTCAGGATTATCGGGGTCAAGTTGATTGTGTTCTGGATACATACAGGCTGATCCAGAATAGAAGATCTTAGTCTGATTCAGATCATGATACTTATTAAGTTTTCTTTGTTCATCAAGAACATTCAAGTTAATAGTAACTGAATTATGCATGATGTCTGCATCGTTCTCTCCAGTGAAAACGAAACCTGCACCACCCATGTCAGCAGCAAACTGATAGATCTCGTCAAAAGGTTTAAGAAACTGTTCCGAAATTTGTGCATAGAAACTAGCACTATAACCACCGAATCGAATTGCTCGACGAACGATGTTTACATCACGGAGATCACCAATGATAAACTCATTAGCTTCTGTTTGAGTATACTCGGGTCGCTTTAAATCAACACCACGAACCCAGTATCCCTCAGATCTCAGTCTTTTCACCATATGAGAACCAATGAATCCACCTGCACCCAATACCAGTGCAGTTTTCTTATAATCAGACATTAAAAATTCATCCTGTTACTAATATTTATTATAGGGTACCAAGGGTATATGTCAATAGATATCACACATAATATCTAGACCCTGGTCAAGTAACATCCTAGGAACAAAACCATAAGACTCAAGTCTATCAACATTCACTGTCATATTCTTTATTTGTAAGAATTCTTGATCTTTGGGGAAAGGAACATCTATGATGTCACTTTTACTTCCCACCAGCTCCTTACAGTATTCAATAATTTCCTTGAATGATTGAGAAACACCAGAACCAATGTTATAAATTTTATTAGTTTCTCCAAAGACCATTAATGTATCTAATGCCCTACAAACGTCCTCAACATGCATGTAGTCCTTAAGATAGTAACCACCATCATAAAGATTAATGGGTTCATTGTTTCTCAAACGACGAATCAAATAACCTAAGACGTTCTTTCCCTTGGAAACTGTAGGATCGACACCGAATACATTAGCAATTCTAAAGATACGATATTCAATACCAAAAGTTTTACAGTAAGAGATTACCAAAGACTCGGCACATCTTTTTGTGATTGAGTAGAAACCTGTGGGATTACAGGGATCACCCTCTTGAGCATCAATCACATTGTTACCATAAACAAAACTAGAACTAACAAAATTAAATACAGTATCTGTTCTCTTACAATGTGAGAGGACTTCTGTAAGAATCTTTAGGTTAACGTCAATATCAATCTGAAGATCATTAAAAACATTTTGATTGGTAGTGGTACTAATAAGATATAAAATATTTCTTGAATCGGGATGTCTTTGACCACGAGGAATAATAAAATTATTTGGATACAATCTCATGTAATTACTACCGATGTATCCTGTACCACCAAAGATAGAAAGATTAATCATACTTGTCACACTCGTGTAAGGGTTTACCTTTCTGATCTTTTTCGGAAAGGATGGGACTAAAAGATTCCCATTCAATATTTAAGTCTGGATCATTCCACAAAAGAGTACGATCGTATTCTTTGTAATAATAATCAGTGGTTTTGTATGATACATGAGCATTACCAGTCTTAGTGTAAAACCCATGAGCAAAACCAGGAGGTACCCATAACATAACTTCTGGACTGTTAAGTTGAACTACAACGTGTTCACCGAAGTTGGGTGATGATTGTCTCAAATCAACAACCACGTCAGTTATCCAACCATCCATACACCTCACCAGTTTACCTTGAGGTTTCACTACTTGATAGTGTAGACCACGAAGAACATTGATTGTAGAACAAGAATGATTATCTTGAACGAACTCTACATCCAGTACTGACTCAAGATCTCTCTTATTATAAGACTCAATAAAGAATCCACGATCATCCAAAAACTTTGTCTGTTCAATAATGATAACTCCTTCTAGAGTTGTCTCAGTGATTTTCATAATACTCTATAGTTTTTCTAAGTCCTTCCGTAATGTCTGTGGTTGGTTTCCAATCTGTCTCTGAACAGATCTTATCATTTGACGTTGAGTATCTTCGATCGTGTCCCAGTCGATCAGCAATGAAATTGATTGGATGTTCCGACTTACCCATCAAATTGATAATCTTTCGGATAAGTTCAAGGTTGGTAAGTTCACACTCACCACCAATGTTGTACCTCTCTCCAAGTTTACCATTCTTGTGGAGATTAATCAAGGCATCACAATGATCCTCAACATAAATCCAATCCCTCACATTTTGACCGTCTCCGTAAACTGGGATAGGAGAATCATTCTTTATGTTGTTAATGATTGTTGGAATCAACTT
>Ga0181590_10003262_pt1 | contig 13565 bp, 11 predicted proteins | sample 071ome_34_FD_132446 | JGI IMG/M metagenome (GOLD analysis project Ga0181590, IMG submission 132446) | Coastal salt marsh microbial communities from the Groves Creek Marsh, Skidaway Island, Georgia - 071411BT metaG (megahit assembly) | ecosystem: Environmental > Aquatic > Marine > Intertidal... | reverse complement strand
CTATCAAGTCTGTCACCATCGATATAAACAACAAAACCGTTTTTTTCTTTAGTAATCTTAACAGGAATACGATCAATCTTAGTATTTAAGATTGAATCGCCGCTAGGCTTTCTGCCTGCAAGTTCCCTAATATTTTTAAACGTTTTTGTCATTTTTTTATTTTATCTTTATTTATAATAATTTAATTTTCTCTAAGCTGCTTTAAGTTTCATCATTAAACTCATCATCATCTACTTCTTCGATATCATCATCAAGTTCATCTATAGCAGCTTCAATTTCTTCCTCAGATGGATCATCATCCGATAGTTCTTCTTCTGCCCCATTAAACATCTGATCAGCAACTTTGATCTTTTCTTGATCTAAAGCATCATTAATTCTATCTCCAATCATTGTATGGAACATAGGTTGAGCTTTGCTGAAGTCTTGTGCTAAAACCGCATCAAGAAAATCGTTTGTTATTTCTGTCATTGATCTTCATCCTCATCATTGTTTATTTCTCCAGCTTGCGTTTCTTGTGCAATCTGATCTTTCATTTGTTTAATATCATCATCGTCTAGTTGTAATACGTTTTTCATTACCCATTCTTTAGAGAAAAATTCTCCGACATATTGCTGCACTTGATCCATTGTTTGTAAACGATTTGCAAGCAACTCAGCGTCTTTTAATTCAGTAAAATGATTGTCTCTTATATAGTCAACACTAATATCATTTTTCCATTGATTCCAATCTTCTTCAGTTATCAAACCTTTCATGATTAACTGTTTTTTCAGAATATCTGTAAACAACGTAGAAAATCTATTTCTAAGTCTGTCGATAAACTTTTGGAATTTAACTTCATCTCTAGAAATTTCAGTAGATCTACCCAAAGAGAACTGAGCTTCTTGCTCCAGTCTATTGATTGGAACATTTAAAGAACGGTATAGTCTCTTTTGGAAATAAATAATATCGTCAATCTGACCAAGATTTTCGCCACCTGGTAATGTAGAAATCTCTGTGCCTCTACCACCTTCCCTACGTGGCAACCAAAAATCTTCAAGCATTGACATATGCTTGCGGTCATCTCTAATTTTTCCTGTGTCAGCATCATATACGAGTTTATTACGGTAACGAGCCATAATGTCTTTCATATAAGTTTCAGCCTTACCTCTTGGTAAGTTACCGACATCGATATAAAAGATACGTCTTTCAGGCGCTCTAGCTAATCTATAGATAACTAGCGAGTCTTCCATCATGCGTAATTGGTTAATTGGCTTTAGTGCTTTGTGTAGGTATGACACGACACGTTTACGATCTGCATCTAACAGACCTGATGTGCAGTATGAAACTGAGTCATTAGAAAGTTTTATCCCTTGCGTCATCCCACCAGGTTTTTCTTGATAGATATAAAACTCATTTACATTTTCAACAAGACTTGCACCTGTTGTAGGATCTTTTTTCTTTTTAACTTCTTTGACTTTTCTAATCTTTGCAGCATCAATACTACGAATTTCTTGAATACCTAGTTTTAGATTTTTTTCGTCAACGACGAGATGGTGATATAGTCTACCATCAACATACCAACGTCTAAAAATATCATGCCCTAATTCATTAAAGTTTAACATCCCCACAACACTTTCAAACTCATCTTGAATTTGTTTTTTAAGAGATTCGCTAATCCCTTCTACCTTATCCATTGCAAGTGTTACTGAGGACTCGCCTTCACCTGATATGACAGATTCATTTACAATATCTTCGATTGCAGCATCTACCTCTGGGTGTGTAGCAACTGCACGATATTGTCTGATATTCTGTAAGTTATCCTTTGCATGATCATCACCACCGATATTGACATATGTACCATAATGTGCACCTGCGGCTGTAACGTATCCTGCGCCATCCTGATCAGTAGGTGGAACAATAGATTGCAACTTCTCTTGAGAAGCATCCTTTTTACGTTTTATTTCAAAACCAAATAATGTAATGCCGTTTTGTTCAGCCATATTAAATCCTAGTATTAGAGTAAGAGGGACCACTACAGCCCCCCTGTTTCTTATTTATACCACATTATGAAGTGGTAGCTGCTTCCCAATATTGTACTTGGAACTCTACAGTGAAACGCTCAATTTCGTTTTCTGATGCATAGCTCAAGTCAATAGCTGATACTGCAGTTGGAAAACAACCTCTAAAGTTGTAAGTCTTCAATGTAGAACCGTCTTTATCAAGTTGCTCAACGACTAAATCTGCTTCGTAATCAACAGGATTTGTTAGACCAGTATTTGCACTGTGTGCATTCATACCATTCATCCAACGTTCCATTGCGTTACGAACATTGAAGTCTGTGTCGTTAATAATGGTTGGTGTCCATACATCAAATACACGATCACCTGCCATTTTCAATTGTCTACCACGAAACGGTACAACAATTGTACCAATTGTGGAAGCAGGTAACTGTGCTGCTTCACACAAGAAAGATGTAAGTTCTACATCTCCATTTGCATAGCCTGGAAAGTTGATAGTAGCTTTAAAGAGATTGGCTCTTGCTCCACCACCACGCAACTTGGCTTTAAAATCATCTACGCCTAAAACTGCCATTTGTTATCTCCTTACACCTGTAGCCCTGCAACTTCTTCGAAGTCAACTCCAGATCTAACCGCTACAAAGTTCAGAGTGATGTAGTTGATAGAACGTGCAGGTTTGATGAAGATGTTAGCAATAAATTCGTTTCTATCTATAACTGCTGGCGTATTGTTTGTTTCATCGCATACCACACGGAAGTCTGTGATACCTCTGCGTCCCTTGACTTCTCTTAGGAAAGGTTCTACAATGTTTACAAACTCTGCACGAGTAAACTCATCGTTCAATTCAAACAATGTGTTTCTTGCAGCCAAGGCAATCGCTCTCTCTACTACGTTGAACAGGCGACGAACATTAATACGATCAAACGCAGATGGTCTGTTCATATGTGTTTTGTCACCGTAAAGCAAAATGCCTTGCCCAGGTAAATTTGCGATTGGGTTGATACCAGCTTTGTATAGAGTATCTCTTTGTGCTTTTGTTGGAGTATATGCCAAAGCTGTAACGCCCAAATACTGACCTCTTCTTGAACCTGCAGGTGAGAACCATGGTGCAGTATTTGCATCAGATGCCGCCATAATCCCTGCTGTTTGTCCTGCCGCTGGAGTAAAGATGTATTTGTCGTTATACTTGTCGTATACTTTCAACCAATTGTTATCTACGAATAGGTATGAACTATAGGTGTAATCAGCCACGTCTGCTACAGTATCAGTAACAGGATCTGAAGCGTTTACAACAGAGTCCTTAGCTGGTGAAGTCACAACCACACAATCTTTACGTGTTGTGCCTGCTGTTACAACCATATCATCAACAATCGTTTCTTGATTAGTTGCAGTAGTCATACCAGGTGCAATCATAAAATCAATCTGAATAGTGTCCTTATCATTAAAGACATCTAGTGCAGTTAGAATATTTGCATTTGTTCTTGTGCCAGCCGCACCTGAAGCTAGTGAAAGTGCATCAGCAGAGTCTAATGCTGCGTTCACACGAATGTAATTAGATTTATTGTTAATTACATCTCTTTCGTAATTACTTGAGCCATCTGCAAGTTTTGATGAAGAACTGCTAGAAACATAAGCATATCTTTCTAAAACAGTACCTGCAGTACCTGTGATTACGCCATCTTCGTCTGTTACCAAGATGTGACGTTCTGTACCTGTTGGTGCTGCATCAAATTGACTTGTGAATGCTGCTGCTGCACTTGCCCAAGCTGTTGGACCAGCAACTTCTACTTTAAGTGAGTTACCTAGTGTACCAGCATGCTTTGCAAATACTTTACCTGTCCATGTGCCTGCGTCCCAAGCATCATCGTTCTTGATAAGTGCAGCCGTTCCATCAGAACTTACTGCGTTTAATGCTCCTGAGTCTGCAACTCTAGATATTTGTAATGCGTTAGCAAATTTTAAAAATCCTGCGGCTGTGTGAAAGTCCACAGTATGAGTGTCGTCGGGTGCACCGAATGTTGAGGCAAGTGTTGCTTCATTGTCTACTAAAGTAGCCTCTTCCATCGGACCCCAACGGAAACTCCCAGCAAATGCGCCAGTAGTAGATTGGACGTTAGGTACGCCACCTGTTAGGTCTACTTCCTTGACGATAATGGCTGGGGATTCGGAAGGTGCGCCTGTTGCCATTTCTTATTCCTTTTCCAGTAATCGAATTATATGTTTATCATAATACGGATATTCAATTACCTTTATTTATAATAAATTAAAACTCAACGTTCCATTCCCATCTTTTGTCAACTGTCCAACCTTTCATTCTGTCTCCTTCAAGCACGGCATCATCTAAATTTACTTTTTCGCTGTGATCTTCTATAAAACCAAATGGTGTTAAATCATCTTCTATTTCTTTCATACGTTGTTCAAACATCATTTCTTTTAGATTAACATCAGTAAGTTCTTCAAAGTTATTTCCTACTGCAAAATAACCAAAAAGAACAAGATTCATCATTAGGTCATCATGATTTCCCTCAGAGGCTTCAAAAGAAACTCCCTTAGCAACAAAGGTTGACATTTCCGATATTGTTTGGCTATCTACTATTTTCAACTTACCATTTTCAATAATGTCTTTTATGGCAGAACAACCAATACGCTTAACCTTTCTAGTCATTTCAACTCCTATACGGTCTGCTTTAATAACAGATTCCATATGAAGATTTTCATATTCTAAGTCTTGATATAGCCCGTTTGTAACCAAAGACCCTTGATCATTTGACTCTATAATAACATACGCCTCATTATATAAATTAGCGTATTTATAAATAACATTTGGGTAGAGTATTGGAGAGATAGTATTACAGCGATAAACAGCAACCTGTTTAAAAGGTCTTGTGCTAATATCGATCACATTGAATGTAGAATAATCCTGTCCTCTACCCTTTGATACGTCTACACACATTATATAATTGTGCTTAGGTTGCGGTTGCTCATATATCAGAAGATCACCACCCTCTAAAGTATTTTTGTGTTGAACGGCTTGTTGTTCTAAAAGAATATGTGCTGGAATAAGTGTATTGCCTGTGCCAAAGAACGTATTTCCAAATTCCTGATCAAACTGTAATTGAGATGTGTTGGATATGGTTTTTTCTTTCCATTCTTCATCTCTCCCAGGAACGTCCCACCAATCAACTCTGAAAGGCACAAACTCATTTACTCTCTGTGTTGCTCCTTCCCATAGCTTGTGAAACATATTACCAATACCATTTGCAGTAGACGTAACAATAATTTTCGTGTCTTTACCTGATGAGACAACTGGGTATGTTGAAGTATAAAAATCTGCTGCCCTTTCAACAAAAGCAAATTCGTCTAGATAAAGCAAGTTAACTGACATACCACGAATAGAAGATCCTGATGTAGCGGCTGAAACTATTCGACTGTTGTTACTAAACTCAATACTTCTTTTATTAAGAGCCTTACACCCAGGCTGTAAAAAGAAAGGAAGGTTCTCAAGCATAAGATGAACACGACCTAACATTTCTTGTGCGGTTGCGCCCTTGTTTGCCAAAATAGCAATTGTTTTTTCAGGATTAAAACAAGCAAACCAAAGAAGATATGCCACAGAAGATATAGACTTACCAGACTGTCTGCAAGCAAGAACAATACTAAACCTATTGTTGTTAAAGTGATCAAACATTTTTTCTTGATATGGATAAAGATCAAAGTTGACAAGACCTCTATCAAGGTGTATAATCTTACAGTAGTTCTTAGCAAAGTAGCTAGGATCTTTCATACACTTAGCGTACTCTTCCAACTCATGTCTAGTATAGTTGTGAGCTACCCCATCACGTTTAACGTTAGGGTTTCCCATGTAGGTGTTATTTATCTGAGGAATAGTCACTTATATCTACCACATTATCGTTGGGTTCACTATCTTTGGATAGTAGCATTCTTTGTAAGTCCGTTGTCGAACCCACAAACAAATTATTATTGGTTGTTGTAGAAGGCAATTCTTTTGGAGTGTCCTTACTATGGTAGTCTTTTTTCTTTTTATGTAAGTCTAAAAGATTACCATTAACATCTGCCATGTTCTTCATCATGCCAGATAACACTTCAAATGCACGAGGGTGTTCCGTGGCTCTTGCCACTTCCATCATTTCTTCAAGTGCTTCAGAACCTTTTACGAGCAAATCATAATAAGTTCTTCTAGCAAATTCAAAATCATTGTCTACATTGTCACTATCTTTTGTCATTTTTATGCACTGTCAAATGGGAATTCCAAATCTAAAGTTTCACTAAATCCAAAATCACTGTCAGCAGATACATTTGCGGGATCAGTAGTCACTGTAAGTCTACCGATTTGCATATCTGAATCTGACAAACCAGAGTTCTGTTCATATATATTATTAATAGAAGTTCTGATGATGTTAGCTTCGTTAATAGCCCCATAAAAATTAACTCTCATATCAAATGTTAAAGTGTATATGATTGTCCTACGCTGTTCTAAAGGACTTTCATAATCATCAAGAAAATCTACTCCTGTCAGTGTGATGGGAACATCTTCCTTAACATTAGCAAAATCTGTAAAAGGCTTTAATGTCAACGTATACTGTGGATTGAACGTAGGCAATATTTGTTCTACAACTTGTAATGCATCGTCTTGAGACTTTGCATATATGTTTAGTTGAAACCCAATGGTGTATGGAACAAAACTGTAAAATTTATTTCTTAAATTATTTGTAGATCCTGCTTGCGTAAAATTATTTGTTTTTTGTAGTTGTCTATTAGCATCATATGAAATTGAAACGATTTCAAATGACATTCTTGGTAACTTTATAGCAACCTTTGTATCAGTATCAAGATCAGGATTTTCTCTAATACGATCAAGAAATTTTCTTTTTGGACCATAAGATAATGGAACTTTTACTTGACTTATTACTTGGTTTGAGCTATCTTTACGTAACACATAAAGGTTATTGAAGAGTGTGCCAAAGACTGCCACGCTCTTTCTAATTCTTTGATGATAAAAATAAGTTCCAAACATCGTTAACCTTTATAAATCTTTTGTAAATATTCTTCAAATTCTTCGACCTTGGATAATCTATTAGGCCAAAGAATATAATCCTTTTCAGGATTTTTCTTAAGGTTGTTTAGGAGAGGTACAATGGCATTGTATAGATTATTTAGTCTTTCTTCATAGGTGGCAGATGCTAGTTTGGCGTCCTCAACATCCTTTACCCTACTTTGAACTACTTCAAGTTCTTCTTCATCTACTGCTGTAAAACCAAAATCAAATATATCCATTAGTTATTCTCCGGGTCACCAAATGGGTTATTCTCAGAAAAGTCTAGGAAGTCTGCGCCGATTGTACTAAAGTCTGTGTTCTGTTCATTCTGACTAATCTGATTATCTTCTGAAACTGCAGTAACAGTTGCAGTAGCTTTTTTACCTGCCAAATTAATATTAGTAGTACCCACAATAAATCTATTAGCAACAAACTCATGATATTTACCATCATTTGCCCCAATGTGAACAAGCTTGAGAACATTATCTGAATCTGAAAATGCGGAAACTTCTCCTGACATAATAACACCAGATGCTAGTGTTTGATTTACAGTTTCTCCTACCGTAAACCCACCACCTGCGCTATCCAAGGTAAGTAGGTACTCATATGCATAAGCTCGCTCAATCCCATCAATAATGTCAGTGCCTGTATCAAAGTCCTCATCGTTGTACTCAAATAGTTCACAGCGTAGTTTGTATGTTGCTAAATTACTTAGTTGATAGAATGGTTGTTCGTGCTCAACTGCCATAATTTGAAACATAGAGTTGGACAACGGTAGATACACTAAGTCACCTTCTCTTGGTCTAGTGCTGTTAATATCATTATCAAATCTGTTAACAGTAGCAGTCCACCTACGTCTTGCAACAACAAACGTTGCCTGATCTCTAATTTCTACGCCAAACTTAGTAAATAGATCTCCTTCACCATCAAATCCTTCTGTGTTTTCAATGTACATTTCTACTTTATAAGATGAACTAAATCTTGAAGGAACATCATCACCAAATATTTTATCTTCATTTACAATATCTCTTGGCAAATAGTAAACGTCTTGCCCAAACATCTTTAAAGACTCTATGACAATATCTTCATAAAGGTTTTGTTCTGATTGTACTTTTTGGCTGAAATAAAGATTAGTTGCCATGAATTACCCCACAAAAAAATCTACAGGTAATTCGTGATCCATTCTTAGCTTTTCTCTTAATCTTTCAAGTTCTTGCAAAGCATCTTCATATAGCTGGCGACCATTAAGCGTGACGCCACCTGGCATTTGCATACCTTCAAACTTAATTAAGTTTGTTCCCCATTGAAGTTTCAAAAGCTGTGTTGTGTATTCCTTTAACCACATGTCATTCCAAACAGAAGTATGGCTACCCTCATCTATGACAGTGTACACTTCTGCTACAATATATTCCCCTTCTTTTACATCACCGTCTTCAAAATTGCCATGAATATAAAGTCTATTTTGCTTTCTTACATAATCAACTTGTGGAGTACCATTTAATCTCATATCAAGTAAAGACATGTACTGCATTACTTGTTCGTAGTATGCTAGATCACCGATATACGAATGCATGTTAGCGATATCATTCATATGCATTTGATACTTGATGCTGAACATATTACGAGAAAACAAACCTTGTTCTAACTTAAATAGTCTAGTTACTTGCTGAACATTAGAAGAAATAGAGATATACTCGTTAGTAATATCACTAGCTGTAAGTTGATGTTCAATATAACCCCTATAAGTTGCTTCAGAGTGATATTCTCTATAATACTGTAATGCTTCGTCTACACGGTCCTCAATCTGATCTTCATCCACGTTAATTTCGATGACAGGATCACCCAATCTGCGTAAACAGTAATCAATCAAACCTTGTCTTGAGCTAGGAGATGCCATTTTTTGTTCCTATTTTTACAATATTTATATTAGTTCAAAAGAGTTCCAGATGCATTATAAACGTTTATACGATAGTAAGTGCCTTCTTGTCCATCAAGAGTATCGGCATCAACATTTAAATTATCTACAAAACTTTTAGTAACACGAGCATCTATTGCACTATCTGCACGTGCTGTAGTATAGTAAAGATTACTACCTTCAGTTAGTCCTGTGGTACTAATAGTAGTGAAAGATCCTGTAACGTCTAGATTACCTGTAACTTTTGCCCCTGTAGAAGTGGTTTCAAATCTCTTAGTACCGTTATAACGTGCATCAAACCCAGAACCACTACCATACCCAAATGCATCTTGGCTATTAGTGCTATCATGGAATACTATAATTCCTGGAAACGATACTCTTGCAAAGTTAGTGGTAAATTTCAAATGAGAGTATAAGTTGTCTCTAAACAACTCAATATCATTATCCGTACCAATTTGAAGTTTGACGTGATCAGCTAACGATATACCATTATTAGTAATATTAGAATCTACTCTCGCATCAGTATAGTAAAGATTAGTGCCTTCTGTAACGTTTGAAGTAGAGAGTGAACTTGATCCTGCTGCAGTCAAACGACCTTGAGCGTCAACAGTAAATGTTGGAACTGCTGAAGCACTACCATAGCTGCCTGCGCTTACGCTAGTATTAGCGATATTAATTTTACCTGATGAACTGTCAAAATCGATACCTGTGCCATCTTGTAATGTGCTTCTAATATTGCTAATGGAAGGACCTGTATAAGTAATTACTCCAGTTCCTGCTACGTACCCTAAAGAACCAAATCCACCTGCATCAGTTACACTGATAGAACTTCTTGCTCTCGTTTGTGTAAAGTATTGATTGGTTCCTTCGCTCAAGTCAGAAGTTGAGAATGGTGATAGTGTAATGGAGTCGCTAAAGTTTGTAATAGCGGTTTGTACAGTAAGTACGCCTGTTGATGAGTCATAACTAACACCAGATACACCTGATACTGATGCTGTTCCTACACTATCAACAAAACCATTTGCATCGACAGTAATAACAGGGATTGCAGTAGCAGATCCATAAGTTCCTGCGACTACATCAGTATTAGCATTACGATCAACTTCACCTGTCATTGTACCTGCAATGGTAAAGTTACCCGAAACATCTTTAGATATGACTGTACCACTTGTGGGTAATGTTAAAGATGTTGTGCCTGAAGTTGTAAAGGTTGTATTATGTGCTCCTGACGTAGTTAAGCTTCCACCTAGTGTAAGATCACCAGTTAAGCTAATTGTTCTATTAGCATTATTAACATCAAGTGTTAATGTTCTATCAGCAGTTAAAATTGGACTTACGTTATTTGATCTGATACGAGTTTCATAAGCAGTAGTAGTGGCATCTTTCAAGCCAAATGTACTAATATCAGTAATTGACCCAGCTTGGATATCTACAGTAGTAATAGTAGGAGCGGTGAGTGTTTTGTTTGTGAGAGTTTCACTTCCATTTAAAGATGCAAGTGTAGATCCACTAACTGCTGCGTTTAATTGACCTAGAGTGGTTACTAGTGTGTTTTGTGATAAGTTTATTGTTTTATTGGTTAAGGTTTGAGTACCTTGAACAGTAGCTATATGACTACTATCGATAGTGATAGTAGCATCTAACGCATGAGCGGCAGCAGTTACATTTAAACCATCACCGCCAACAAGGGTCTTGATATAATTCCCACTTGTCCCAGAATCTAGTTTAATAGTCTCACTTTGTACAATAGCTCTTACGCCAGCCGAATCCAATGAAGCTTCAACTAATGATGTTCCTAAAAATGTACTAAGTTTTTGTACCATTTACTTTCTTTCTATGCTTGAGCTTCTGACCATCTCAATTGAATTGTTCCAGAACAAGTACCAGCAACCATAAACACATTGATACAAAGAACATCTGGTCCGTCTGGATATTTAAAGTCACCCCCTAATGGAGCACCTGACATTTCTTTTAGTTTTTCTAAGTTAAGGTTTGTAGTAATAGCTTCTGTCCGAGCCACGTCAGCAACAAATGCAAATACTTGTTCTCCTGGTAATGCATATGTACCACTAGACCAAGTAATATCTGTTCCATCAGCAATCTGAGCAAAAGAAGGTTGCCCACCCCTACTCTGAGGATTAAGTGATGTCCATGTTGCTGAACTAAAGTTTTTAGGATTGAGGATACCTAGTACAACTGCTTCAGAAGATGAGTTGTTACCTCGACCCATACTTGCAGCAACATTTTCAAGAAGCATTTGAGATCTATTAAGAAGTTCTTTTGCCCCTAATCTACCAACCTGTGAGTTTGCTACTGATGGAGCCAATCTAATTGCAAAAGCTGTTTGTTGAGCAGTTGTAAATGAAATATCTGGCCTTGCATAGTTAAACAAATAACCACGATCCGTTGTAAATCCACCGTCCATAATTAGAGCGGAACCCCAGTGTGACAATGTTGGAGAACAGGTATTTGAAATTTCAATGATGCCTGTGTTACTGCTATGTGGAACCTTTCCACCTGCTGTTAGAGAGTTAGTATTACCCTGCAGATATTGAGTAAGAGTAGCTTCTCTTGTAGCTCCTGTAAAGTTACCTGGCCCGTCTGTTGTACTTCTACCAGTGTAAGTAATAATTTCATTATCAATCATTAGAGTGCCAGATTCTGAAAATTCCTGAACATTGGCAACTGGTATACTAGTAACATTACTATCAATTGTAGAGGTCAAATAGGTAACAGGCGAATCATTTTCAATAGAATATCTAACAGGAAGGTTACCCGATCTCATATATGCTTCATCGTTAATGTTGTTATTTTTCATTCTATGGCAATATACCCAACGACCATCAGATCCACGAACCATAAAGTGAATAAAGCCAGCACCATACCAAGAATATTCAATTCCTATCATTTGCATCTTTGTGAAGTCCCAGTTGAATCCGGAAGGACCAGTGCCGTCACATCTATCCATATTCCATTTAATTTGAGGTACTCTAATCTCAGTAATTTTTTGAGTTCTAACACCTGATTGAGTAACACCTCTATAGTCAGGAGTTACATACATGGTACTATTACTTACCACCTGAGTAACAAAATGTGTCATACCTCTAATGATAATTCTATCACCAGCTCTTAATTGTTCAGAAAATCTACTGTTTGAACCAGTAACTGTTGCGCTGTTTTGAGTAACAGATATAGTACCAGTTACGTTTTCAGTTGCTCTTCTCTGAATACAAAACATTTGATTACCATCATATTCAAAAAATACACCGTTCTGATCATCGAACAATCCAGCACGAACAGCAGCACCAACCCAACCAGTAACACGAGTTTTACTAATTTCGTCTAGCACAGCAGTTGTGTCGCCTAAAGTAGATTTAGCAGCAACTTCGTATGTGTAGTCGTCTGCAATTCCTGAAACTGTATATGTATCTTCATATCCAGAAGTTTGAACACCTTCAATTTTAACTGTTGCTCCAACTTGTAACCCGTGATCAATATCGTCTGTTTTCACAGTAATGGTTGAACCAATAGTAGTGCCAGAGGCTGTGATACTTTGGTTATCGTAGTTTGGCGCAAACAAAGTACCAGATGACCATAAGAACCCCTTACCTGATTGATAACGAAAGAAACGTTTAGATTGTCTTACAACAGATGCGGCATAAGTCGGAGTTTTTGTAGAAAGAATGACCCCGCCATCTGATGGTCTATGTAGAATGGTAGAGTTTGAAACCGCATAAAGAGTAGCAGAACCAGGACTTGTAACAGAAGCACCCCCTCTTGCAGTATAAGTTAATGAACTTAATGTGGGGGTAGATTTAATAAAGAAAGGACCTGAAGCATAACTCGCATTTGTTCCACTATCCATTTGAACGTGTATAGGACATCCAGGTACAAGTCCATGAGGTACGGACATGTTTAGTGTAATGGTACTAGGATCAGATCCATTAGAAGTTGCGCCGGTAGTAGGTATAGAAGCATTAGCATATATTCCACCTCTACGTCCAAGTGTTTCTTCTGTTTTAAGTGATTGACCAGATGCTGTTCCAACTAAACCACGAGCATAATATTTAATTGTTTGATTGTCAGGAACAGATTCAATTATAAAGTTACCATCCGCTCTTGAAAAACCAGCGGTTCCTGGATTTAGCCCGGAAGCATTAATCACATCACCAACACTTAAATCGTGAGCCGAATCCGTAAATGTAATTGTTATAAGACTATTTGTAGAGCTTGAAGTATTATAATCTGTAGTTATTGTATTAACCGTTAAGTCAACACCAGGTTCATCATAAGTAGAAGGATAACCCTTGATTGTACCATAACCAGCCCATTTTGTAGGCTGCAACCCATATTCAAAGTCTGCATCGATCATTGACTGTGGATTAGATACTCTAATTCTTTCAATTGCATCTGTACCAAACTGCCAAGGTCTAATTGTCTGACCATAATCTTCTTGATCTTCTACATAAATTTGTAGAGCATCACTAGCCGACATACTTGAAGAATTGTATTGTAAAGTAATTACAGTATATCCATCATGAAAACTAGTTATAGTAGGCCAGTCGGTTGCATCGTTAGCGGCTGTAAATGATGCAGT
>Ga0181590_10003259_pt1 | contig 13570 bp, 14 predicted proteins | sample 071ome_34_FD_132446 | JGI IMG/M metagenome (GOLD analysis project Ga0181590, IMG submission 132446) | Coastal salt marsh microbial communities from the Groves Creek Marsh, Skidaway Island, Georgia - 071411BT metaG (megahit assembly) | ecosystem: Environmental > Aquatic > Marine > Intertidal... | reverse complement strand
TTGGAACACCGGCCAGTGGAACAGATACAGACCATAGGAGCGTTCGCCGATGACACGCAGGGCGGTCGTGCCGAGGATCCGACCGCTAAACGCCTTCTTGTGGGCCACGGCCGAGATCAGGAGAAGGGTGAGCAGTCCGGTGAGAAAGAGACCACCTCGGAACAGGAGTGGATCGGCATGCAATCCCTCTTCACCTTTCAACTTCAGGATCTTGGAGTTCCAGGCGAGGAACATCAATCCGAGCAAGCCGATAAGGGCGAGTGGATCGAGCAGCGGGCCCTTCTTGCGCATTGGTCCGCGCAGAAGCGCGAAGGGGCGCCACACGAGAGCGAGTGCGGCACCGAGAAGTAGACCGGTCGCCCGAGTAGGCGTCGAGAGATACAGCAGGTCGACCTTGCTGATGCATCGATCACCGATCGTCCAGAAAGAGTTCGGCGTCTCGACACAGGTTCCGATCGGACCGCTCGGCATCAATAGGGCCACGGCCACCGCAATCGCGAACGCGATACCGGCGAACCACATCGCAACGCGCGGCAGTCGCTGACGCCCAGCTCGCAAGACGATCAGCATCACGACGGGCCAGATCACGTAGAACTGCTCTTCGACGGCCAACGACCAGAGATGCCGGAGTGGCGCGAAATCGTTCACCGCCGTGTATCCGGCACCGATCCAGACCTGGAACCAGTTCGAGCCGTACAGCGCACCGGCAATCACGTCGCCGCGCAATGCACCGAGGGCATCTCGCTCGAAGAAGGCCGACCAGACGACGAGTAAAGCCATCATCACGAAGAGCGCAGGAAGAAGTCGGCGCGCTCGTCGGGCCCAGAACGCACGCAGATCGACAGAGTCGTCGCGCTCGTGTTCGGCCACGAGCAACAACGTGATCAAGTACCCGCTGATCACGAAGAAGACTTCGACCCCGAGGAAGCCGCCCGGCAACCACGAGGGATTGGCGTGGTAGACGATCACAGCGATGACGGCGAGGGCACGCAAGCCGTCGAGACCCGGGAGATACGGGACTCGGCTGATCTGTTGGGTGCGAGATCCAGTCGACGGCATGAGTGCGTTCAGTCTGCCGGGTCGGGGCCGATGATCGGTGGCGGTCAGCTACCGACCGGAAGTCCGAGATTTGTGTAGATCTCTCGCGTGGCCGTACTGCGATTGAGTGTGTAGAAGTGCAAGCCGGGGACACCCTGAGCGAGGAGCTCTCCGCACAACTCGGTTGCCGCTTCCACTCCGACTCGACGGACGTCGTCGGGCGAATCGACACGGTCGAGTCGTTCGGCCAGCCAGGCCGGAAATACCGCTCCCGACAACTGCGCCATGCGCACGATCTGTGACTTGTTGGTGACCGGCATGATGCCGGGAATCACCGGTTTGTCGACGCCGAGCTGACTCAGTTCGTCGATCATCCGCAGGTAAACCTGGGCGTCGAAGAAGAACTGGGTGACTGCGAAATCGGCTCGCCGCAACTTGTCGGCCAGATGTCGACGATCGGAGTCGCGATCGGGCGACCGCGGATGCACTTCGGGATGCGCCGCCACCCCCACCGAGAACCGACCCGACGCCAGTACGTCGTCGAGCAACTCGCTGGCGTACGTGTAATCACTCGAGAGGGACGATCCGTCGACTGGGGCATCGCCTCCGAGAGCCAGAATGTTCTCGATATCGGACGCGGCGTACGTGTCGAGGATCTCGGCGATCTCGGCCTTGGTGTGTCCCTGGCACGTGAGATGCGCCATCGGATTGATACGCGTCTCCTTGCGGATCCACTGAACCAACTCTTGGGTGCGCTGCCGAGTACTACCGCCCGCGCCGTAGGTGATGCTCACGAAACTCGGATCGAGGGCTTCGAGTTCGGCGATCGTGCGACCCAACGTGAGCTGCGCCATGTCGGTCTTGGGCGGGAAGAACTCGAACGAGAACGTGCGGCCAGCAGAGATGAGATCAGAGATTCGGGCCACGAACGAATTCTACGGATGGATCAGTGGCGGAAGTGCCGTTCACCCGTGAAGACCATGGCGATTCCGTGTTCGTCGGCCGCGGCGATCACTTCGTCGTCGCGGACACTCCCACCCGGCTGTATCACAGCTGAGACCCCCGCCGCTGCCGCGGCGTCGAGTCCGTCGCGGAACGGGAAGAACGCGTCACTGGCTGCGACGCCACCATTGGCGCGGCCGGCTGATCGTTCGGTGGCGATTCGCGCCGAGTCGAGTCGGTTCTGCTGGCCGGCACCGATTCCGAACGCCTGCCGATCCTTCACGTACACGATGGCGTTGGAGCTCACCGCCGCACACACCTGCCAGGCGAATTCGATGTCGAGCCACTGCTCGTCGGTGGGCTGAACCTTCGTGACCACTCTCCAGGAAGAACGATCGAGACCGACGTGATCGGTGGTCTGCACGAGAAGACCCCCATCGACCGGTCGAACGTCTCGTTGCTGACGAGACGGTTGTGGCGCCGACAGGACACGTAGGTTCTTCTTCGCGGCGAGAACGGTGAGAGCTTCGGGTTCGTAACCTGGCGCCACCACGACCTCGGTGAACACGTCAGCAAGAGATGTCGCCAGTTCGATCGTGACCTTTGAGTTGAGCGCAACGACCCCGCCGAATGCGCTCACCGGATCGCACGCATTGGCTCGCCGGTACGCCTCGGCGAGAGAATCAGCCGACTCGCCGGGAGCAACCGATGCCACTCCACACGGATTGGCGTGCTTCACGATGACGCACGACGGATCGGCGAACGTGTTCACCAGACGCCACGCGGCCTCGGTGTCGTACACGTTGAGATAACTCATCTCCTTGCCACCGTGCTGCACGGCGAAGTCCCACCAACTGGTGGCACCGGCGAATCGATAGCGCGCGCCTTGTTGATGAGGGTTTTCGCCGTAGCGGAGGGACTGCACTTTCGTCGCGTCGAGAACGAGTCGATCCGGTAGAGCGTCGGATGATTCCGACAACCACCCGACGATGGCAGCGTCGTAGTCGCGAGTCACGGCGAAAGCGATCGTGGCCAGGTCGCGGCGCAACTCGGCCGATAATGCGCCGTCGGTGCGGATTGCATCGGCGACTCGCTCGTAATCACCGGGGCGCACCACTACACCAACATGGGCGTGATTCTTGGCCGCACCACGCACCATCGTCGGACCGCCCACATCGATCAGTTCGACCGACGGATTCGAATCGAACGGGTAGAGATTCACGACCACGAGCGAGATGGGCTCGATACCGAGTCGTTCGAGATCGGCCACGTGCTCGGGGTCGGACAGGTCGGCGAGAATTCCAGCGTGAATCGACGGGTGCAACGTCACCACGCGATGCCCGAGGATCGCCCCCGATCCGGTGAGGTCGGCCACATCGGTCACGGGAACACCCTCGTTGCGGAGCGCGGTCGCCGTCCCGCCACTCGACAAGATTTTCCAGCCGCATTCGACGAGGGTGCGAGCCAGATCGGCGACGCCCGACTTGTCGAAGACGCTGATCAGAGCGGTGGGCACGATGTCACCCTATTCAGACCGAACCTTGACACCACCTGGATCAACCGGTCTGCTGGGAGAACTACCGTACGTCGCATCGATGCCGAAGTTGTCGGCACGAAGGAGGGGTGATGAATTTCAAATCGTTCAAGCCGTCGACCTGGCTCATGACGGTCGGCGCTCTCGTCATGATCATTTCGGGGCTGTTCATCGACTGGGCCAAGATCGAGATGTTCGGATTCTCCGACACGGCCGGCAACGCCTTCGATTGGGCGCGGGGCTGGATCGCCTGGATTCTCGTGATCGCTGTCGGCGGTACAGCACTTGCGACGGCTGCCGGCAAGTCGGTCGGCCGGTCGAATCTCCCGCTTGTGCAGACCTTGCTATCGGCCGTCGCACTGTTGCTCATGGTGTTGCTCATGATCACCGGACCCGACAAAGAGGGTGTCGACCTCGATCGGGCTTTCGGTCTGTGGTTGTCGTTCCTGGCGACCATCGCGGTGTTCGCCGGATCAGTGATGAACCTCACCGAGTCGGGTGGCAAGTTGAAGGATCTGACCGACGTCAACAAGTTGAAGGACTCATTCGGATCGGGTGGATCGACTCCTCCCCCGCCGCCGCCCAGCGTCTGAATCGTCAGTCGAACGAAAAGTTCTCAGCCGAGGGAAGCAATGATCTCGGCCATCAAGGTGCCGGCCTCGGTCGGGTTCTGACCAACCTTCACACCAGCCGCTCGTAGCGCGTCCATCTTGCCCTGCGCAGTTCCCTTGCCACCCGACACGATGGCACCGGCGTGCCCCATTTTCTTGCCCGGGGGGGCCGTGACGCCAGCGATGTAGGCACTCATCGGCTTGGTGACGTTGGCCTTGATGAACTCAGCCGCCTCTTCCTCGGCCGATCCGCCGATCTCACCGATCATGATGATGGCGTCGGTCTCGGGATCGTTCTGAAACTCACGCAGACAGTCGATGAAGTTGGTACCCGGAACCGGGTCACCACCGATGCCGACACATGTGCTCACGCCGATACCACGCTGCTTCAACTCGTAGAGAGCCTGATACGTCAGCGTTCCCGAGCGGCTCACGATGCCGACGTTCTTCTTGCCGGCGCTCGGCAACTCGGCGATCTCGCCGGCCGTGATCCCGATGTTGCATTTGCCTGGACTGATGATGCCCGGGCAGTTGGGACCGAGGAGACGCGTGTTCGGGAAGTCGCGCACGAGTGTGTTGTAGACCTTGGCTTCGTCCTGCGCCGGAATGCCTTCAGTGATGCACACGACGAAACGCACACCAGCGGCCGCCGCTTCCAGAATTGCTGCCGATGCGGCCTTGGGCGGAACGGCCACGAACGACGCATCGGCGCCGGTCGCCTTCACCGCTTCAGCCACAGTGTCGAACACGGGAATGCCGTCCACGTCGGTGCCACCCTTTCCGGGCGTCACGCCGGCCACGACCTGAGTGCCGTACGCCTTGTTGCGCAGACCGTGGTATTTACCCTGACCACCGGTCAGGCCTTGCACGATCACCTTGGTGTTCTCGTTCACGAAAATGGCCATGACGTCACTTTCCCTTCGCGATCGCAACTGCGGCCTCGGCCGCTTCGAGCATGGTGGGCTTCGAGACGAGCTTCGACTCGGGAATGCCCGCGTTCTTCAGAATGGTTCGGCCCTCTTCGGCATTGGTGCCATCGAGACGAATCACGATCGGCGCGCGTAGATCGACGCGACCGAGCGCTTCGACGATTCCCTTGGCGACCTCTTCACCACGGGTGATACCTCCGAAGATGTTGATGAAAATCGACTTCACGTCCTTGTCGAAATTGATCACTTCGAGCGCAGCGGCCATCACGTCGGCGTTGGCTCCACCGCCGATGTCGAGGAAGTTGGCCGCCTGACCGCCCACTTGGTTGACCACGTCGAGTGTGCTCATGGCCAGACCGGCGCCGTTGGCGATGATGCCAACCGAACCTTCGAGACCGATGTATTGGAGATCGTGGGTGCGGGCGAGTTGCTCGCGCTCGTCGAGTTCTTCGGTAGCCCGGTACTCCTCCCACTCGGGATGACGGAACGACGCGTTGTTCTCGAGGCTCACTTTGGCGTCGAGGGCATGCACCTCACCGGTCGGCTTCAAGATGAGCGGATTGATCTCGGCGAGATCGCAGTCGCCTTCGGTGAAGCAGCGATACAACTGAACGAGAATCTTGGCCACGCCATCGACCGCTTTGGCCGGAATCTTGGCATCGACCGCAGCTTGCCGAGCCGTGGCTTCGCTGATGCCGTCGACCGGATCGATGTGCAACTTCACGATGGCGTCGGGATCCTTGGCCGCCACCTCTTCGATGTCGACACCGCCTTGTGCCGACAACATGAGCAAGTGCTTCTTCGCCGCGCGATCGAGGGTGTACGAGGCGTAGTACTCCTCGTCGATGTCACTGGCATGTTCGACCCAAAGGCGCTTCACCACGTGGCCCTTGATGTCCATGCCGAGGATGTTTCCGGCGTGTAGGCGTACTTCGTCGATGTCGTTGGCGAGTTTGATGCCACCAGCCTTTCCACGACCACCCACCTGCACCTGGGCCTTCACCACCACCGGGAAACCCGATGCTTCGGCCACTCGCACGGCCTCGTCGACCGTGTCGGCGACTCCACCCGGGCTCACCGGGATGTCGAAGCGGGCGAAGTACTGCTTGCCCTGGTATTCGAACAGATCCATGTCGTGGAGTCCCCTTTCGGATGGGATGGCGCTTCCGAGTGGGAAACCCTAGGTCGTGGGCTGGAACCCCACCTAGTTGGCGCGTGGGGTTGGCGCGTGGGGTTGGCGTATCGGGTTGGCGCATTGGGTCGGCACCCCCGACGCGAGTGAGTCCTGCACCACAACCGCCACGGGTGCAGGACTCACTCGGGTGACACGGGGTCACATCTGGTGCGAAGGAACGTTGGTTCCTTCGTCGATCAGCGGAACCGAAGGATCACTCCGGCAACTTCGACGTCGCTAGCGGCAGCCATCTCTACAGTCGTGTCAACGACTGCCGGTGACTCGGCGCGACGGCTCTCGGCCGCCTGGTCAGCCGTAGTCTCGTCGACGGACTTGACCAACACAGCTGGCGCCTCAGGAACAACCGTGGTGGGCTCGGCTGCGGTCTTCGGAGCATCGTCGATGGCACGGTCGTCGTCGTTACGGGGCTCGTCGACCTGCGGCTCGTCGACAACCGGATCGTCATTGCTCGGCTCGTCCACCTGGGGCTCGTCGACAACCGGATCGTCGTTACGAGGTTCGTCCACCTGGGGCTCGTCGACAACCGGATCGTCGTTACGAGGTTCGTCGGCGACCGGGACGTCGACGTCGTCGTGGTCACCGTGGCCGTAGCCGTGACCGTTGCCGTGGCTCTCGTGACCCTTGCCGGTCTTGCCCTCTTCGTCGTGGCCGCGCACGGCCTCGGGGTTCGGATGTCCGTGCTCGGCGTGAGCCTCTCCACTACGGCCGGGGCCGTTCGGGGCGGCGGCGGCACCGGAAACACCGGCTCCGAGAACGATGGCGGTGGCCGTCACGAGGGAGAAGGCCATGCGGGTGGGGCGGAGGGAGATCTTCATGATGTGTCCTTTCGTCGGGTCAGTGCTGTTGCGCTGACACCGGACAAGAGGGTTCACCGCCGGCTATCTCGCGAAAACTTCGGAAAATTTCTGTGACCTCCTTCTCGCGAACGAATTCCCTGCTCAGGGTGGTCGAATACGCCAGCCAGCGGGCAGACTCGACCCATGCGACGGGTCGAACTCCGCTCTCCTTTGGCCCGGGCGGTGGCGCCGGTGGCGGCCGGACTCGGGTTCTTTTCGCTCCTCGGCCTCGTGATGTGGGCCATCGCTGCACTCATGGCCGGCGACCAGACGACGACCACCACGTTCACGCCCGATCGATTGCCAGTCGGCAACGTGGTCTGGTGGGCCGAATCGATCGACGAGGACGGCCCGGTCCTGTTCCCTGGACTCGGAACCACCACCGGTGAACGCACGATCGTGCTCGATCACGAAGGCACCAATCCTGAGCGAGGCTGGGTGGTGTACTACGCCTATCCCGCCGATCGCGACCCGACGTGCGCGATCGATCAGATCGAGGGAACTCGACAGTTCGTCGACTGCGACGGGCGCACAGTCGACGTCACCGAGCTTGCACCTCCGACGAACAACGAATACCCGATCATCGAAGATCGAACCATGCTCTACATCGATCTGGGCGATCGACCGAACGATCTCACCACCACGGTGGGCGGCTGACACTCACGTCGCATCGACGAGTCGATTGTGCGGCCACAACTCGGGAAACCATTCGCCGTCGAGCGACTCCCCGACTCGTCTCGTGTCGTCTCCCGGAGGGATGACCATTCCGAAATCGGGTGAACACACCCAGTCACGTGGCGCGTACACCATGTCGTCGCCGAGAACCCGCAGGCTGAAAACTCGACGGCGCCCGTCACCTGCGACACCTGGTGCACCGTGCACGGTCAACATGTGGAACGCGATCGCATCACCAGGTTCGAGGCTCCACGATCGGATGGTGAACTCGTGACGTCGCGCGTCGATGTCGGGGAGATCGGCCAAGGATCCTTCAGGAAACCATCTCGCCTGACGATCGAGGAAACTACGCGGCATGAGCCACGGACCTACGTGGGTGCCAGCTACCAGTTCGAGTGACGAGCCGATCGGTACCGGATCGACCGGAATCCAGAAGCTGACGTTCTGCACGCCTTCGACGTCGTAATACGGCTGATCCTGGTGCCACGGCGTTCGCTGTCGAGTGCGCGGCTCCTTCACCAACACGTGATCGTGATACAGCACGACTCGCTCGCTGCCCATGAGGCGAGCCGCGATCGCCGGTAGGCGGGTCGACCGAAGGAACTCGCCGAACGCAGGACGATCACGCCACGTGCAAAAGTCTTCGATGAAGAAACCAGGATCGTCGTCCGTGCTGGCCACTTTGGCGCGATCCGACGGATGAGCCACCACGTCGTCGATGCCCGAACGCAACGACTCGAGCTCGTGCTCGGTCACGACTCCTCGGAGGACGGCGGCTCCCTCGTTGCGAAAGGTGTCGATCGTCGATCGATCGATGGCCGACGACGTTGACATGAGCACATTCTGATACGAATGACCACGTGCCGTACACCCCGATCATCGGAACCCTCGGCTACGTGTTCGACCACACGGCCCGTTCGGTCCTGCTCGTACATCGCAACAAGCGAAGCGGCGACGAGCACCTCGGCAAGTGGAACGGACTCGGGGGCAAACTCGAGCCAGGTGAAGATCTGGCGAGTGGCATGCGACGCGAACTGCTCGAAGAAGCCCACATCGTCGTCACGTCAATGCGACTACGCGGCACGATCTCGTGGCCGGGCTTCGGGGCCAACGGCGAGGACTGGTTCGGCCCGATCTTCGTGATCGACACTTGGACGGGAACTCCTCCCGAGTCGAACGTGGAAGGCGACTTGGCCTGGATACCCGTCGAGCGTCTCCTCGCCGCCTGCAGTGACGATCCGGTCGAACGCGAGGCCGCCGATCTTCCGATGTGGGAGGGCGACCGATATTTCCTGCCACTCGTCTTCGACGACGACCCACGCCCATTTCACGGAGTGATGCCCTACTCCGATGGTCGTCCGGCGAGCTGGTCGTTCGAGCGTTGGTGACCGCGCACTGATATCGAATCTGCGCCGACGCGCACACTTTCGAAGCCTCACGACGTTGGACAGGAGACATGCCTCCGTCCCGAGATCGCACTTCCTTCTGGCGCCGCACCTTCGACGAAGCTCGTCGCCACGGCGACTGGTATCGAGTCGGCAAGTTCTACACACGCAACACTGCGGCCCAGATCGCAAGCGACATCCGACGCGCTCATCGAGTCGGTCGACGCGCGACCCGAACTGCCGGCATTCGATCAGGAGAAGTCTGGGAAGCGCGTTGGAACGAGGTCAAAAACGGTGCGACGGGCGACTGTGAAGTTTGGATCAGACGGGCCGGGTGACCTAACTCGACGGCGTGTCGCCGTTACCCCGGTACCTCACCCAGATGGCGAAGTTTCCAGGCGGGCACTTGTCGTCGGTCCCCCATCGTGATTCCCACTGTTCTCCGGGAAGAATGCCGCGTACGCGCAACGTCTTGAGATCGCGCATGTGCGCCGAACGAATGTCACTCGAGATCTGGGCCGCCGTCGACGCGGTGTAGAGACGTTGAATACGCACCCAGCGATCATGTTGACGAGCCTCACGCAATGCCAACACCCAGAACGACTGTCGTCTCCACTGCCCGTTGTCGGGCGGGTCGTCGGGAACAGCGTGCGGCTTGTTCTCGCGCAGATCGTCCATCTAGGAAATTTTGCGCCATCGAGGTGGCGACATCCTTGACCCAAGCACGTTTTGGAGTACATCAATTTTTCATACTGATTGTGACTATCTCGGTGTTTGTCAGTATTCAACTCAGTATGCATGTCCCGATCGGTACGGATGTACCGACTCGAAATCTGTCACGCGTCGGCGCGCGACAACTCTTCCGCGTTCGGGCGACGGAACAACACCATCATCACCACTCCACCGATCGCGACCGATACCGACACGAACCACCATGCGCGATGAAAACCTTGCGACGGGTCGTCGGTCGACAACGCAGCCGTGAGCAACGCTGCCACGATGGCGAGACCGAGTGCAGCACCGACTTGTCGAAACGTCGTGTTGAGCGCCGAACCCATTGCGTAACGCGCTGATGGCAAATACGCCGTGGCTGCGCTCGACAACGACGACAACGACAAACCCACTCCGGCGCCGGTGATCACCATCAACGGGAAGTACATCGACCAATACCGAGCGGTGTCTTCGGCCAACAGGTTCAAAAGAGTGATTCCGCCGGCGAGGAACACCGCACCCACAGCGATCAGACGATGATGTCCGACACGATGCGCCATGCGACCCGCCGGGTAGGCGACGAATGCGGCAGTGAGTGGACCAGGCGTCATGGCGAGTCCTGAACCAGTTGCCGAATATCCCCACACCTGCTGCAGGAACTGAACGTTGACGAAGAACATGCCGAAGAAGCCGGCGCTGAACACCAAGGCCGAGATATTGGCAGCCGATACGAAGCGCAACTTCATGAGTCCGAGATCGAGTACCGGATCATCGACCACACGACACCTCGCCACAAAGGCCAACAACATGACGATTCCGATCGCCAGCACGATGCCGGGACGAACAGCGAGCCATCCCCAGTCGTCGCTCTGCACGATCACGAGAGTGAGGAGACCAACACCACCCATGGCGAGCAGCGCGCCCAACAGGTCGGGGCGTCGGAACACCGTTGATTCACGCGACTCGTGCAGAAGTCGCACACCGACCACGATCGCCAAGAGCGAGAACGGCAGGTTCACGAAGAAGATCCACCGCCAACCCAGACTCTCGACCAACAGACCGCCGATCGTCGGACCTGACGCGGCAGCGATACCGCCGATCGCTCCCCAGATCCCGATGGCGGCCGACCGACGTTCGATCGGGAACTCAGGCAGAACGAGAGCCAACGACGCCGGAGTGAGCATCGCACCGCCGATGGCCTGTACCACTCGAGCGGCGATCAAGAATTCGGGATTGGGTGCAACTCCGCACATGAACGACCCGACAGCGAACACACCGAGACCCCACAGGAAGATTCGCTTACGGCCCAAAACGTCGGCGAGTCGACCGGCCGTGAGCAATCCGGCGGCATACGCGATGTTGTAGCCCGAGAAGATCCAGGTCAGTTCGCGCCGCCGATCGGTGCCGAAGTCGCGAAGCATGTCACCGAAGGCGACGTTGAGCACGCTCACATCGAGCGAAACCAAGAACACCCCGATACTGGTGAGCGCGAGAATTTTCGTCCCGCGAGAGAGGGCGGGCATCGTCAGTTGGTCGACTTGTCCCGAAGATGGCGACCCACGTAAGCCACCACCACCTGCTGCGCTTCGTCGTCGAAGAACACGTGGACACGGTACAAGCGGGCCCCCTTGCCGTTGCGGATGTGGGCCACGGCGTATTCGGTACGCCCACGCCAACTGAAGGCGTAGTCCTCTGAATACTTACGCTCGGCGGTGTCGGAGATTCCACCGGCATAGTTGAGACCGAGGCTTCGACACGAGATGGTGAGCGACGCCTTGGTGATACGTCCGCTCTTCCAATCGCCGGCCACGACGTTGAGTCGCACCAAGTCCTCGAGAAGTCGGCTGGCGTCGACGTTCTCGAGTTCGGCCGCCGTCTCGAGGGCCCGCTCGTGGAAAGTGAGGTTCTCGCAGATCGACGCAGCTTGCTTCACGGCGTCGAGGGCCGAGGTGGCGCGCAGGCCGCTCGGACTCTTGCCGAGGCGGATGGCCAGTTCGGTGTTCTGGATCACGAGCTGATCGACGAGATGGTCGCCCTTTTCGAGCAATTGATTCTTCTCATCGATGGTTCGGTCGGCTTCGGTGAGAGCCTGCTCGAGTTCGTCGATGCGGTTGTACGCCTCCTGCCAGCCGTCGAGAGCGGCTCGGTACTCCGACATGGCGACCATGTCGGCCGTGACCTGCCGACTCGTCTCAGGAGACGCAACCCTCACGGGAGCGTCGTCGGCCCGACGCCGATACCTCGGTGCACGCAAGGGCGCCAGTGATCCGTTGGCCGCCACGTTGAGGAGGCCGATGCACGAACGGAGTTCCTGACGAGCTCCGTTCTGGGTGAGTCCCCCTCCGCCCCACGCACGATGATCACGCCCGGGCCACACCAGGGCAAGGCCGCGGGCCAGCAAGATCTCGTCGCGGTACAGACCATGAAACGCCGTACGCGCCGCATCCCCTTCGAAGCGAACGAGGTGCGCCTGACCCACCAAGGCTCGCGCGGCCGATTCGATGTCGAACAACGGGGTGCTCTGCGTCGGAACGGTTTCGATGAGGATCGGCAACGTGCGTCCGGGAGCGTCGCAGAAGGCGGCGATCTCTTGCGCACCGAGCGAATCCTTCACTTCTCGAACCTCGCCGAGCACACGGGTGTTGGCGTCGTACATGGGGACGGTGTCGAGGACACGGGCCACCAAGCCCTGGAGCGAGGCCACCGACACATCGGGCATCTTGGGAACGATGCGATGCCCACCCGGCACCACCACGGTGCGAGCTTCGAACGACGTGCCATTGGCGTCGGTCGCGACGGTGACAGTCGAGGTGGCGACCGCCTTGTCGGGCAGACCCCTGTCGACGGTGAGACGCCACCAACGATCGGGGTCGTCGTTGTCGAATCGAACGGTGATCCCAGCCTCGCGTTCAGCGAACGGATACTCGGTCTCGACCCAGTCGGTCACCATGTGTCGAACGAGTGCCGTGATATCGGGTGACCAGACCGGACCGTCGAGTCGCATCGCATAGACCACCCTCATGAAGTCAGTCTCGCCGATGAGTCGGGAAGCGACGACCTGATATCGGGTTCTAGGGTGTCTGCGTGGTGATTCTCGGGGCCAACTGGTGGTCGGACGAGGTCGGCGAGTGGCTCGTCGGTCTGAACGCCTCCGCCACTCTCGTCATGGTCGGACTCATCTGGTTCGTTCAGATCGTGCACTATCCATTGCTCGCGCAATTCGGTGCCCATACGTCGACCACCGTGGCCGACGAGCATCAGCGACGAACTGGTCTCGTGGTCGCTCTACCGATGGCCGTCGAGGGCATCACGACACTCGCCCTACTCCTCGACCCACCAGTTGGCGTATGGGTCGGCTGGCCCTGGATCGGCGCGGTCGTCCTCGCAGTAGTTCTCGGCTCTACCGTTCTGCTGTCGGTTCCCTTGCACGCACGCATGTCGCGCGGTCACGACGAACGAACGGGTCGGCGACTCGTTCTCACCAACTGGCCGCGAACGATCGGTTGGACGGTTCGCGGCATCATCTGCGCCGTGATGGTTGTTCAGTCCATAGGCTGACCTGCACACAACGGGCAGGAGAACGCTCATGAACAATTCAGAAGGCGTCGACTGCTCGGCATTCGCCGACCTCGGGCTACGCGACGAACTCGTTCGCGCGCTCGTCGACCTCGGATACGAAGAACCCACCCCCATCCAACGTGAGGCCATTCCACA
>Ga0181590_10003258_pt1 | contig 13576 bp, 12 predicted proteins | sample 071ome_34_FD_132446 | JGI IMG/M metagenome (GOLD analysis project Ga0181590, IMG submission 132446) | Coastal salt marsh microbial communities from the Groves Creek Marsh, Skidaway Island, Georgia - 071411BT metaG (megahit assembly) | ecosystem: Environmental > Aquatic > Marine > Intertidal... | reverse complement strand
TAGAGACGGTTTAAGAAATTCTGCAGCAAGTCATGACCTGCTGCGGTGAGGATTGACTCGGGGTGAAACTGCACACCCTCAACGTCAAAATCACGGTGGCGAACCCCCATGATCATCCCGTCGGCAGTGCGAGCGGAGACCTCAAGACTCTCTGGCACTGAATCTTCATTGAGCACGAGTGAGTGGTAACGGGTTGCTGTCAATGGCGTCGGCAGACCTGCGAACACTCCTTGACCATCGTGAGAAATGTCCGATGTTTTGCCGTGCATAAGCTCGGGTGCACGTACAACCTCCGCACCGTACACATGGCCGATTGCCTGGTGCCCAAGACAGACCCCAAACACCGGCGTGCCGTGAGCAGCGAAAGCCGGAACCGCCTCGCACAAAATGCCGGCATCTTCAGGTCGACCAGGCCCAGGTGATAGCAACACTCCATCGGCACCGATCGCAACCGCCTCGTCGATGGTGATCGCGTCATTTCGATGAATGATTGGATCAGCTCCTAATTGACCGAGGTACTGCACCAAGTTGTAGACGAAAGAGTCATACGAGTCGATGACGAGAACGCGGGGCACCTCAACAGCCTGCCGTAAAGATCGACGAACACCACCATTCCTGTTCGGCATCCCTGTCGAACATGCCTAGACTGGTCAACCGTGGCTCCTCCGAAGCGAAAGACCGGCGGTCGTGTAACCCCATCTCCATCGGCAGATCAGACGTCGAATCGCGGCCCAGCCGCCAGTTCTCGTTACACGCCACCTGTGCCTCAAGAAGAAAAGGTCGGCCAACCGTGGGTGCCGGTGCTCATGCTGGTGCTGCTCATCGTTGGCGTCATCGTCATCATGTTGCGCAACTTGGCGTTCGCCGGCAACAACTGGTTGCTGCTCATCGGCCTTGGGTCGATTCTCGGCGGTCTCTACACCGCCACAAAATGGCGTTAGCGATGCTCATCGTCGCCCGTTATCACTGAGTGCCACAGCGTCTTTCCACAGATCGACATCCCATGTAATTCAGGCGTTTTTGTAGTTATCCACAGGTGGGTGGGAAAACTTACAGGGCTGTCACTCAAAGGTGGGGGCGACGATGATCATGTCTTCCAAACAATGCTTTGGAGGAGGCGGATCTTCATCTGGCGCCATTGTTAACTTCAATTCCACTCCACAGACATCGCAGCGGAACCGCATGTTCACTTTTCGCATCTCGCCGGGTGGGGGAGGCTCGGGAGTTGCCATCGTGACCGCACGCAACATGGTGATACCGACACGCCACAAGACGTACATCAGCAACACGCCAAAGGCGAACCAGATCACCGATCCCAAGGTCACAGCCGTCATGCTAGACCTCGGCGACCAGAGTTATCCACAGGAACTGGGGATAATCCCCAGCACCTCAACATGAAAACGTCAATCGAACAGATCAGCCGAGACGCTCGATGATCGTGGCGTTCGCCATGCCGCCACCCTCGCACATCGTCTGCAAGCCAAAGCGGCCACCAGTCCGCTCAAGTTCGTTCAGCAACGTCGTCATCAAACGCGCACCCGAGCAGCCAAGCGGATGACCCAACGCAATCGCGCCACCATTCTGATTCACCCTGTCCATATCGGGGTGAAATTCTTTTTCCCAGGCAAGCACAACTGAAGCAAACGCCTCGTTGATCTCAACAAGGTCGATGTCATCGATCGACATGCCAGCACGCTCCAACACCTTCGCCGTTGCGGGAATCGGTGCGGTCAACATGAGGCGAGGGTCAGCCCCCGCAAGCGAGAAGTTGACAAAACGTGCCCGAGGGGTCAAGCCAAGCGCCGACGCTTTTTCTTCACTCATGATGAGCAACGCCGATGCACCATCGGTGATCTGACTCGAGTTACCAGCCGTTACTCGACCACCATCTTCTTCAGCTCGGAACGACGGCTTGAGGTTTCCCAACGACTCCATTGTCGTGTCACGCAAACCCTCATCGACCGACATCATCTCGCCATCAGCACCGAGCACCGGCAAAATCTCACGTTCGAAACGACCTTCATCGGTGGCCCGACGAGCGAACTCTTGACTACGCACCCCGTAGCGATCGAGATCTTCACGACTTAGGTCCCACTGATCTGCAATGAGCTCAGCAGAAATGCCCTGCGGAACAAGCCCACCCTGATCTGCGTAACGAGCACCGACCTTCGGCCCAAACGGAAACCCGTACTTGCCGTCGATCATTGAGGCACCCATCGGCACACGAGACATCACTTCGACGCCGGCCGCAACGACCACGTCATATGCTCCAGCGATGACGCCTTGGGCAGCGAAGTGCGCTGCCTGCTGGCTCGACCCGCACTGCCGATCGATCGTGGTACCCGGAACCGACTCCGGCCAACCAGCTGCAAGCACGGCGTTTCGTGCAACGTTCGCCGCCTGCTCGCCGACCTGCATCACGCAGCCCATGACGACGTCGTCAACAACAGAAGGATCAAGATCATTGCGTTCTTGTAACGCCTTCAATGTCTCGGCCGCCAAATCAACCGGATGCCAATCTTTCAACTTGCCATTCCGTCGCCCAAGAGGGGTACGAATGGCATCAACGATCACTGCAGTTGTCATCGGCACATCATGGTGCAGCCAGCGGCGTCACGAAGAGTCGGACTGCAACCCATGAAATTCGGAATGCTTTGGTGGAATCCGCAATGCGGAGATGCCAGACTCTTGCGATGGGAACACAACGAATGACCATCGAAGAGATGCACGCCGTCGCGAAAGACACCACCGTCCCCCAAAAGTTTTTGGAACACGCTGCGAACCGAGCAGACAAGGTGCTGTTCCGCTCGATGACATCAGCACCCGGCTCAGGCGACACGACCTGGCAGAACTACACCTACGCCGATGTGCGGTCGTTGACTGCCCGCACCGCCGCCGGCTTGCAAGCTCTCGACGTTGAGCCCGGTGAGCGCGTCATGTTGATGATGCGTAACCGCCCTGACTTCCACTGGCTTGACCTCGGTGCCCAATTCGTTCGCGCGACGCCAGTGTCGATTTACAACTCGTCATCTCCTGAAGAGCTGCACTACCTCGCCGAACATGCTGAAGCACGCGTCCTCATTGTTGAAGACAGCGGCTTCTTAGATCGAGTGCTCGAAGTGCGTGACCAGTTGCCACTCGTTGAGCACATCTTCGTTATCGAAGAACCTGTTGGCGGTCTCCCTGAGGGTGTTCGCCTCGTTGACGACCTTCTTGCGAACGGTGAAGCTGACCTTGACACCCTTGGTGCGGTCACCAGCCCTGACGATCTCGCCACCCTCATCTACACCTCGGGAACCACCGGACCGCCCAAAGGTGTGATGATCACCCAGTACAACATCATGTACGCCGTTGCGGTCGTCGTAGAAGCGCTCGATGAAGATGACATTGAAAACTGGCGTGTCATCTCATATCTGCCGATGGCCCACATCGCTGAGCGCGTCACCGGCCACTATCAGGCACTCGTCACCGGTGGTGAAGTGTCAACCTGTCCCGACCCAAGCCTCTTGCCGGCATATCTCGGCGAAGTGCATCCGTCGCTGTTGTTCGGTGTTCCACGAGTGTTCGAAAAGGTCTACGCCGGCGTCAACGCAGCTCTCGCTGCCGACCCCGAGCGCCAGAAAGCCTTCAACGATGGTGTCGCCGCTGCCCTTGAAATCAAGGCGGCTGAGCGCGCTGGAACGATCACACAAGAGCAACGCGACACTTGGGAATTCCTCGACGCGGTTGCGTTCTCACAAGTGCGTGCCCTCGTCGGCATGGATGAGTTGAAGATTGCGATCACCGGCGCCGCACCAATTCCTACAGAGATCATCGAGTGGTTTAACGCCATCGGCGTCAACCTCACCGAGATCTACGGCCTCTCAGAGACGACCGGCCCTCTCACCTTCAGCCCGAAAGCGAATAAGCCCGGCTTCGTCGGACAGATCTGCCCTGGCATGGAAATCAAACTCAGCGACGAAGGCGAAGTGCTGACCCGTGGCGGCAACATCTTCCAGGGGTATCTCAAGGCCCCAGATAAGACCGCTGAAGTGCTCGATGACGACGGCTGGTTCCACACCGGTGACATCGGAACTCTCGACGACGAGGGCTATCTGAAGATCGTCGATCGTAAGAAAGAGCTCATCATCACCTCTGGTGGCAAGAACATCAGCCCGGCAAACCTTGAGGCCGCGCTCAAGATGATTCCGGTTGTTGGTCAAGCGTGCGCAATCGGTGACAACCGTAAGTTCGTGTCGGCGTTACTCGTGCTCGACCCAGAAGCCGCACCCGTGTGGGCTGCTGCAAATGGCAAAGAGGGCATGAGTCTTGAAGATCTTGCGACCGACCCCGACGTGCTCGCCGCAGTGCAAGCCGGAGTCGATGAAGCCAACACGAAGTTCGCTCAGGTGGAGCAAATCAAGAAGTTTGTGCTGCTTGGCGAAGAGTGGATGCCTGACTCCGACCTGCTGACACCGACGTCAAAGTTGAAGCGCCGCGGCGTTCACGCGAAGTACGCCGACGAAATCGAGTCGATGTACGTCGACGCCTAGACGTAGTTGTCGAACGGGTCTTCTTCAACAACCGGAATCGGCGTCATCATTTCTATTGCAGTGTGGATGGCCTCGATGAGGTCGTCATCCATGCGCTCAGCGAACGTTGACTGCACCGCGCGCCGATAGGTCACGTTCATTGCCCGCCACAGGGTTCGGCCGCGCGTGGTTAACTCGACCTGCATTGCTCGATGGTCACCATCAAGCGTCACCCGTTGACGTGTCACCCAGCCGTCTTCTTCTAGCCGGTCAAGTCGTCGGGTGAGACTCGACAACGGAAGACCAACCTCTTCGGCAATTGCGGTCGGACGCGCCGAGCCTCCAAGGCGCTGTAAACCGGCGAGCACATCAAACCAATTCAGCGGGATATCCCACTCATCTCTCAGTGCAGCATCGATAGTTCGTTCAACTTCGGCGACACGCGCTTGCAGACCTCGCCATGCGGCGATCCGGTGTGCGTCGAGCCGAGCCATAATCTCCAGTGTGGCGCGATCTAGGTTGAAGGAATGACCACCGAGCCTGTTGCCCTCACCGTCGACACAATCAACGCTGCTGTCCAATCATCATTTCCAGGCTCGAGCCACGTCTGTCACGAAATTGGCGACAACTATGCGGTCAGCCGCCTCGAGGTCGACGACGCACACATTCGACCCGGTGGATACGTGTCAGGGCCGACACAATTTGGTGCTGCTGATGCTGTGCTGTGGTACGCCTGCTTCACGGCACTCGGTCGAATCGAGCAGATGGCTCTCACCAGCGAACTTTCCATCAGATTCCTGCGCCCCGCCATCGGCAAGGTCGTCTGGGCACGAGCTGATGTTGACATCATGACTCGACGGTCGATCGTTGGCACCGTTCGCGTCTGGATGGATGACGACCCTGACCGCATCACCGCAACCGCTCAGGGCACCTACGCCATTCCGATTGCGAAGTGAGCACCATCAACCCAAAAGCGGTGACGACAGCCGACGACCCACGTCTGCACGATTACCGCAACCTCACCGATATTCCAGGTCGCCGAAAACTTGAGGGAGACCAGTTCTTCATTTGTGAAGGTCCGGTTGCCATTGAGCGTCTCTTCACGAGCGGCCATCAGATTCGATCTGCACTGGTGCTTCGCGAGAAGGCACCACGTCTGCAAGAGCTCTACGAAGCCCACGATGTCAACGTTCCGCTCTTCACCTGCGACCGCGACACGATGATTGCAGTCACCGGCTTTGATCTTCACCGAGGAGTCATCGCAGCCGCCAACCGCAAACCAATACCGACGGGCTCACAGCGCAACGACGTCTTGGCGGGCCTCAGCAGGATCGCAGTGCTCGAAGGGCTCAACGACCCGGAGAACCTTGGTGCGATCGCCCGCAGCGCACACGCCCTCGGCGTGCAAGCTCTCGTCCTCGACGAACGCTGCATCGACCCGTACACACGGAGAAGCGTGCGAGTGTCAATGGGTGAAGTGCTCCACGTACCAACGATGCGATTTACCTCGGCCGATGACCTCAACAACCTTCTCACAGGTTGGACAACGTGGGCCCTCACACCTCACCACAGCGCCGACGACATTTGGCAACTCGACGTGCCACCTCGACTTGCACTCATGCTCGGCGCGGAAGGTCCCGGCCTTCTCGATGCCACGATGAAGATCGCTGAACGACAAGTACGCATACCTCTTCACGACGACGTCGATTCGCTCAACGTTGGCAACGCAGCCGCAGCGGCATTCGCAATTGTTGGCCGCCCTTCAACTTCGTGACCGAAATCTGCGAACATCATGTGATGAGCGATAGCGACATCAGCCGATTCCACGTACCAACCCTCGATGAGATGCCTGACGACATTCGGGAACTCATCGAATCAGTGTCAGAAAAGTCGGGGTTTGTTCCCAACGTCTTCGTTGCTCTCGCCGCCCGACCAGAAGAATTTCGAGCCTTCTTCGCACTTCATGACACCTTGATGGACAAATCGGAGGGCCTCTCAAAAGCCGAACGTGAACTCATCGTCGTCGCCACGTCTGCCGTCAATGAATGCATGTACTGCGTCATTGCCCACGGCGCGATCCTGCGGATTCGTTCAAAGAACCCGCTCATTGCCGACCAAGTCGCGATCAACCCCGCCAAGGCGACGCTCAGCCAGCGGGAACGTGACATCGTCAACTTCGCACTCCATGTTGCGACCGATTCAGCAACCGTCACCGATGCCGAGATCGACGACATGCGCGCCAAAGGATTCACCGATGACGAGATCTGGGACATCGGCGCAATCACCGCCTTCTTCGCTCTCTCAAACCGCCTTGCGAACTTTGCCGGAATTTCACCGAACGCAGAGTTCTACGCAATGGGGCGTTGAAACATCTCACCTATCGAGTCGTCGTAACATCTCATCGTGAACGAAGGTCGCCGCAACCGCTCGCTCGTCGAGTTTTCGCGACTCTTCGCTGACGATGAGCGCTTCGATCGAGACGAGCGCATCGAAGTACTCAAACGGCTCATTCCCGACCAAGACCGAAAATGGCTCATCAGGTTTTTCCTGATGCTCACCCTTTCCGTGACCATCGCCGTCATGGGGTTGGCAGCGAACTCGGTTGCGGTCGTCATCGGCGCAATGCTCATCGCACCCCTCATGACACCGATCATGAGTTTCTCGGCCGCGGTCGGTCTCGGACTCGGTCGACGAGCGATTCAAGCCGCAGTTGTTGTTGGCATCGGCTCGCTGTGGTCACTCGTGTATTCGATTGTGCTGTCTCGCTTGCTGCCGAGCCTTGAACTCGGTAGCGAGATTCTCGGGCGCACCAGTCCCGACATACGTGACCTCGTTGTTGCGATCGCAGCTGGCGCAGCGGGTGCATATGCAGTCGCTCACGAAGACGTCTCTGCGACCCTTCCTGGCGTTGCCGTTGCAGTTGCCCTCGTTCCACCGCTGGCCGCAACAGGAATTCTCATCGGTGCCCGTGAGGGTGTGCTCGCTGAAGGGTCAGCCCTGCTGTATGCAACGAACTTGTTCGCCATTGCGTTCAGCGCTCTCGCAACCCTTCTCATCACCGGCGTCATTCCGACCGCCCGCTTCTTCTTCAGAGATTCTCGAATGGCCGCCGTCGTCATCGGCATCTTTATTGCGACGGTTGCCATCGCAATTCCTCTCACATCACGATCACTCAACGCTGCGGCGTCATCACGTCAACAAAGTGACATTCTCACCGAAGTCGAATTGTGGCTCGGCAACAAAGATCTCGAGGTCACCACACTCGACGTCATCGGTACTGCTGTCACCGTTGAACTCACCGGTCTCGACGAACCACCAGAGGCTTACGCCCTTGCGACACGCCTCGTTCCGGTGCTGGGTGCTGACGCCGAAGTGACGGTGCGCTGGGATGCTCGGGCACAAGGTTCTGCTTCGGCTGGAACGCCACCTGCTGCCGACCCCACCGAAGTGGCAACAGCCGTGCTCAACGACTGGCTCGCCGGTATCGCCAATGAGGGCATCGTGCTGGAATTACTCGAGGTCACCGTCTCAGAGGGCCAGGTCGATGTTGTCGTGAGCGGCCCGGCCGCTCCTCCGAGTTCACCCGAACTCGCAAATAACGTTGCCGACGCAATCGGTGCAACGGTCACGCTTGACATTCGGTGGATCCAGTCGTTCGACCCCACCCTCGCCGACGAGCCGCCAGCCGATCGCGTTGATCGTCTCGTCAACGCCTGGGTCGGTCGGCGAAGCAATGTTCGTGTTCTCTCCACCGCGGTGAACGGCTCGTCATCGAACGGGTGGAGTGTGCTCGTCGATCTTGCTGCTGCGGGCCAGCCACTCGGCCTTGACACGCTTCGGAGTGTGCTCGGAGAGGCTCTACCAGGAACGGTGAGCGTGTCGATTCGCACAACACCTCTTGAGGTCATCGATCAACCCGACACTCCCGTCGCTGTGCCCTCGATGGGGTAATCGCTGCGTGTCGTGACGGCGCCCTAGGGCGTGATGAGCGCAAGCTCAAGTTCGAGATCGATACTTGATGAGGTCACGACCGTGAGCACGACGTCGCCGTCGAGCGGGGTGTCAGGAAAGACGAGGAGCATCTCACCTGATTGCCCGGCGGTGATCTGATCGGCACCCCACGACCCGAGCGTCTCCACCGGTTGCAGATCAGCAGACGTCAATGGCCGGTGGATCGCTGCGAAACCAAAGATCGTCAGCGCCTCGTCGGCCGCAGTGACCGAAACCAACACCGCAGTGACACCCGATGGTGCCCGATATGCGGATACCACTCGTGCTTGTACCGTTTCAACGACAGAGAGTGGGCCGGGCCCGATCACCACTTGCTCGAGCGGGACGCCGTTCACCGAAAACGATCTCAACCCACCCTCATCGTCAAAGACCGGGGTGTCATACACCGTGCAGGTGTTCGTCGACTCACATCCCTCCACTACCGTGCTTGTGGTTTCAGGTGCTGCCACGGTCGACGTCGTACTTCCCACTTCAACCGTTGTCGACGTCGTCGAGGTTGTCGTCGGCATCGCAGCAATCTCGTCTTCTGCGATCGCCGCCAACTCGGCAACCGTGAGCTGGTGACGCACTGCAATGTCAGCCGGGGAACCTGGTGTCACGACTGCAGTAACGCTTGCCAATGCCTCGGCGGAGCCGTCGCTCATCGCGGCAAAGACCGCCTCGCTGATCTCAGTTGACGACACCGTCGTCGTGGTTTCATTCACCGGAGGCATCGTCGTGACAACAACAGCCGACGTGGTCGGGGCGACGTCGACGTCGTCTCCGCCACAAGCAGCCAGCATGGCGACGCCTGCAGCGCACAACATGTACCCGACACGATTCACAGCACGAACGATAGGCGACGTGGCGAATTCCCGCACGACCACCGCCGTTACTGGCCCTCACGTTTGTGATTGCGGTCATGACGGCGCAGACTCAAGAGGCCATGTCGACCAGCCACATCCTCACGCTCATCACCCCCGACGAGCCAGGCATTGCCCATGCCGTGTCGGCCGGGCTTCTCGATGTCGACGGCAACATCACCGAGAACGCCCAATTTGGTGATCCTGGATCACAGTTATTTTGCCTGCGGACAGTCGTTGAAACACCAACCGACGACTCGGCGACCGTCGCGGATGCTGTTCGCCAGCGGCTCTTAGATGCCGGTCACGCAAGCCCAGTGAAACTGCGGGTACGCCAAGCAAGTGAACGGCCACGCGTGCTCATCATGGTGTCAAAGTTCGATCACTGCCTTGTCGACTTGCTGTATCGGTGGCGCAACGGGCTTCTCCACGTCGATATTCCGGCGGTTGTCTCCAACCATCCCGATGTTGCTGAAACCGCTGAGCGATACAGCATTCCATTTCACCACCTGCCGGTCACCGCTGACACAAAAGCCGAGCAGGAATCAGCGATCATGTCGATCGTCGACGAGCACAACGTCGACCTCGTCGTCCTTGCGCGCTACATGCAGATTCTTTCTGACGACCTGTGCCAGCGTCTTGACGGACGAGCAATCAACATTCATCACTCGCTGCTACCTGGTTTCAAAGGCGCCAAGCCCTACCACCAAGCCCACGCCCGCGGCGTGAAATTGGTTGGCGCCACTGCGCACTTCGTCACCGCTCAACTCGACGAAGGACCAATCATCGAACAAGACGTCGCCCGCGTCAACCACAGCCACACGGCTGCTGACATCGTTGAACTCGGTCAAGACACCGAACGTCTCGTACTCGCCCGAGCGGTGAGGATGTGGGCCGAAGACCGGGTGCTCCTCATCGGAGACCGCACCGTCATTTTCCCGTAGCGGCGTCAGTAGCTTCGCGGAAGCCCAAGCACCGTCTGGGCGATGAAGTTCAGCGACATTTCTTGGCTCACCGGCGCCAGGCGTTGCAGTCGTGCCTCCCGCCAAAAACGCTCCACCTGATATTCGGTTGCGTATCCAAGACCACCATGGGTTTGCACCGCCCGGTCAGCAGCTGTGAACGCCGCATCAGCCGCAAGGTATTTCGCTGAGTTTGCGTGCTCACCACATTCGAGACCATTGTCATATCGCCAAGCGGCCTCCATCATCGTGAGATAGGCCGACCGCAAATGAATGTGAGCATCTGCGAGAGGGTGAGAGATCGCCTGGTTCGCTCCGATCGGGCGATCAAACACGACTCGCTCGCCGGCGTAGTTCACCGCCCGCTGCAATGCGACCTCACCGATGCCGCACGACATGGCCGCGAGCAAAATTCGCTCGGGGTTAAGCCCATGAAGAATGTGCTGGAAGCCACGGCCGCGTTCGCCGACGAGACGCCAACCTTCAACTGGAAGTTCGTCATAGGCCACCTCACATGAGGCAACCGCATTTCGACCCAACTTAGGAATCGGTCGAATGTCGACGTACTTCGGATCAAGTTCCGCAAGGAACAAACTGAGCCCGCCGAAACGCGCCGACCCCGTCGCTCCCTCGGGCACATCGTCGGTGCGAGCGAGCAACAGCACCACTTCACTTTCGAGCGCTTTCGAGGTCCAGATCTTTCGACCAGAGACCACGAACCCACCCATGCCATCATCGACCGCCCGGGTAGAGATTCGGCTGGTGTCGGTGCCCGCATCGGGCTCGGTAACACCGAACGCAACATGAAGGTCTCCGGTGGCAGCTCGAGGCAGGTAGGTCGACTTCAACTCATCATTGCCGAACTTCACGACAGGGTTGAGCCCGAACATGGTGAGGTGAAGGGCGGTCGAGCCGTTCATTCCAGCTCCGGATGCAGCAACCCGGTTGAGAACGAGCGCTCCCTCGGTGATGCCACAGCCCCCGCCTCCGAACTCTTCAGGAATGCAGATGCCAACCCATCCGCCGGCGGCCATCGCCTCGTAGAACTCCCACGGGAATGTGTGTTCGGTATCGCACGTTGTCCAGTACTCGTCATCGAAGTCTGAGCAGACGCGATCAACCCCTTCAATGATTGCGGCATGGTCATCATTTGGCCGGAAGTCCACGTCTCCAGTATCACATGCAGTGCGCCGGAGCCGACGAGGCGGCACCGGTCTATTACCGTCTGCAGTGGGGGGCGACATGGAACAGTTAACGAACGAGACCGTTGAGTTATTGCAAACGATGATTCGTAACCAGTGCGTCAACGACGGCACTGCGGAATCAGGGCAAGAGGAACGTAACGCTGACACGTTGGTGAATTTCATTGAACGGGCGGGTCTCGATGTCGAGGTCTACGACGCAGCCCCCGGCCGGCGGTCGATGGTTGCCCGCATCGAAGGCAGCGACCCAGATGCCCCGAGTCTCTGCCTGATGGGGCATACCGATGTGGTGCCGGTGAACCCCGATGGTTGGAGTCGTGACCCGTTTGGTGGCGAGCTCGTTGACGGTGAGGTGTGGGGCCGGGGTGCAGTTGACATGTTGAACCTCACCTCGTCAATGGCGGTTGCGTTTCGGCATCTTGCGACCTCTGGTTTCCGTCCAAAGGGAGATCTCATCTACTTCGGCGTTGCTGACGAAGAGTCAGGGTCGGCATACGGCGCCCAATGGATGGCCGACAATTATCCCGATTCCATCCGTGCCGACTACGTGCTCACCGAAAATGGAGGGCTTCACGGCGGACCCTCTCACTCACCTTCGGTCTCAATGAACGTTGGAGAAAAAGGGGTTGCGTGGCGACGCGTACGCGTGCACGGCACGCCCGGTCACGGGTCGACTCCATTTAGAAGCGATAACGCTCTCGTTCGAGCAGCAGCAGTTGTGCAACGCATTGCTGACTATCGCCCACCAGCACGTTTTCATGAACACTGGGGAACCCAAGTCGCCAACATGGATATCGATGATGAGACCAAAGCGATCATGTTGGACCCCAACAAAATTGATGACTATCTCGAGTCGTTTCCGCATCGTGGCGCCGCCGCTCATCTGTGGAGTTGTTGTCACACCACGATGAGCCCAAACGTCGTTGCCGCCGACCACATCATGAAGACGAACGTCATCCCTGATTCCATCGACCTCAACATCGATGTTCGCACGATGCCCGGCGACCACACCGACGAAGTCGATGCACACCTTCAGGCCGCTCTCGGAGATCTCTATGACGCCGTCGACGTCGAGATCATTATGAATGACCCAGCGAGCCTGTCTCCCACCGATACTCCGCTCTGGGATTCGATTCAACGTGCGGTCGGAAAACCATTCCCTGGCATGTCAATTACGCCGCAACTCGTCGTCGGATTCACCGACGCCCGGGTGTACCGCAACATGGGGTCGATCGCCTATGGCGCAGGTTTGTTCAGCCCGTCGGTATCACCCGGGGACTTCAGCACACGATTCCATGGAAACGACGAACGAGTCGATGTCGAAAGTCTCGAGTTGTCAACGAACTTCTGGATCGATGTCGCCAAAGATCTCCTCGGCTGACTCAACCAGGCGTTTCCGCCCGAACCCATTGCCGAACTTCTGCGCGATCCATGACCTCGACCCGTTGAAGAGTCCAGTCATTTGAGAGTTGACACCGCTCATTGAGCACGTCACCGAGCTCCCATGGGAGCACGCACCACACCGAGCCTGCTTCTCGACCAAATTCATCGATCAGCCTCTCGGGTTCGCGTTGAAGAACAACACCGTGTTCGAGTTCGTCGATGAGCACAATCGGAGTATCTGCAGCCGTGACGAGGCGATCGTGGACATACCACGACGACATTGGGTGATAGCCGAGCACGACATCGCCCTTTGACAGCATCGGTGCTAGTCGATCCATATCGTCGGAGAGCCCCCGGGCGAACACGTCGGTGCCTCCCGCAATTTGTCGAAGTTGCGATGGCCACACCAGCACAATGAAGGCAACTGCGAGTACGAGCACCGCTCCGATCGAGACCTTCGGTACCCGGGCCGCGATCCACCACACCACCACTGAGATCCCTAACGCTACGAGCACCGTGACGAGCAAGCCCACCGCGTGATTCACCCGGGTAAACGAGATCGGCCATCCGGCGATGATCGATGCCACGAGGATTTGCAGTTGAGTCAACGGAATCGCAAGCACCCACATGCGGTACGCACTCCACATCACAACGACACCAGTGAC
>Ga0181590_10003257_pt1 | contig 13580 bp, 14 predicted proteins | sample 071ome_34_FD_132446 | JGI IMG/M metagenome (GOLD analysis project Ga0181590, IMG submission 132446) | Coastal salt marsh microbial communities from the Groves Creek Marsh, Skidaway Island, Georgia - 071411BT metaG (megahit assembly) | ecosystem: Environmental > Aquatic > Marine > Intertidal... | reverse complement strand
CTGAACAGACACCATTAAATTATTGGTTACAGATTAATAACGTAGAGATGAATTTAACTTTGCCATTCGCATATAAGTTAACACACATACATCGTAAAGATATGTTTGGTTACAATTGGCAATTGAATGAAGATAACACACCATTGTTTATAAAACACGCTTACAATTGGGTTTTTACAGGAATACCAAAAGACCAACGTACAAAAATAATGAGACAGGTATGGGATTTTGTAAAAAATAATTATGATGAAAACTTTGTTTTAAACAAAATTGAAAATAAAAGTGAAAATAAAAGTACAACATCTCGTAAATTTAAAGAAGATATATTAAGAATATTTGGTACAGATTATAAAGATAAAACTATATTAGAACTTGGTTGTCATCAAGGAAATACTACTAGAGTTTATTCTGAGTGTTTTAAAAAAGTTATAGCAGTTGAAAGAGATGTTGTTAATTTTAAAAAGACGAAGGAAAATTGTAGTGAACTTGACAACGTTGAATTTATTAATATGGATGTTTATTCTGCTGACTTTAAAATACCAAAAGTTGATGTTGTCCACATTGATGCTGGACACACTTTTCAAGAAGTAGTTTATGACATAGAACGGTTAGTCAATATACTAGATAATCCCACTTTTATATTTGATGATTATGGGCATGAAGGTAAAACTGTTAGAGATGCTATTAACAGTAAAATATCAGATGGGACTATAAAATTAATTACACATATTGGTGAAGGTAGAGGTTTTATTGCTGCTAATAATAAAACTTTTATTGGTAGAGAAGGTGTTGTTTGTAGTGTGTAGTCGTTTTGTTTAATAAAATAAATTGATTGTTTCATACGAAAATATATATTTATATATACTAAAGGGTTGTTAAAATAAAAATGGTCATATGATGTTTAGTTATGCTGAATATAGAAATATAATTACATTGGTAAAACAAAATTTACCAATAATGGACTTTTCAGAAGTTAATGATAAAGTCAATGCTTTTTGTGTGTTAAGACATGATATAGAATTTTCAATAGATAGAGCTTTACAAATGGCTCGTATTGAACACGAAGATTTAAATGTTCATTCCACTTACACAGTTCAGTTGAGAAACAACACTTACAATGCTTTATCACAAAAAAATATAGAGTCTATTCAAGAGATAGAATCTATGGGACATTACATTGGATTACATCAGAACCCACCGATGATGGATGATGATGAGTTAGTTGATTACATATTAAAAGATATAGAAACTTTAGAACATTATTATGGGTTCGAAGTAGATAGATTTGCTTTTCATAGGTGTGGTAGTAATCCAACTTTGTTAGAAAAATATGTAGAAGTTCCTAATAAGATAAATTGTTACGGTGAAGACTTTTTTCATTATTTTAGTGGTGAAAAGCCAGAAGAACTTAGAGTTCATTATTTAGCAGATTCTAATCATCAATGGAAATATGGTCACCCGTTTAATATAGACTATTGGGAATTACCACAAAAGATGCAGTTGTTAACACATCCATATTCTTGGACGGAAGAAGGATATGAAAACATTAGTAATTTTACTAAATTAATTAGAGAAAGAAATGAAGAGTTATTGACAGATATGAACACAGAAACTAAAACTTTTCCAGAGGAACTATTACTGTGAAAGCTATATTCATATCAGTAAGAACTGGTTCATCTAGGTTACCCAATAAGTCTATTTTAAAAATAAAAGGTAAACATACTATTGAGTATGTTATAGATAGTGTAAAAAAATCAAAATATGCTGATAAGATTGTTTTGTGTACGACTTTGAAGAGTGAAGATGATATTTTATATAATATTGCGAAAAAGAATGGAATTGGTGTTTTTAGAGGTAATGAACATGATAAACTTGATAGGTGGTGGTGGGCTTTATTATCATTCCAAGCTATTGAATCCGTTGTTACTGTCGATGGTGATGATTTATTTTATGACCATAAATTAGCAGATTTATGCTTTGAACAATTAGAGGATAGTGATTTTGTTAACGGTCAAGGTTTGTATAATGACACTTATGGTTTTAAAGATAATTTTTTAGAAGAAGTTATGAAAGCTAAAAAAGACCAAATTATTGAGCCACACGAAATTGTAAACTTTTTAAAAAATAAAGATTTTAAAGTAAGTCAACTAGCAGACGTACCTCACTATTTTAAAAAACAAAATATAAGAATGACACTAGACTATCAAGAAGATTTTGAGTTCTTTAAGAATGTTATAGAAAATTTAAATGATAATTTTACATTTAAAGATGTGTTGAATTATCTGTTGATAAACGAGTCGGTTGTTGATATAAATTATTTTAGAGAAGAGGAATGGAAAAAAAACCAATTAGGTGTGGATAAAGGTTGGAGATTTAGGGGAAACGAAACTGATTACTTAACTAAGACTTTAGATAGTGGGTTTAGTGCTGGTGAAGATGGGACTATGGTCGAGAGAGTAGAAAGATTATTTTCAGAAAAACATAATCAAAAATATGCTATAGGTTTTAACTCAGGAACATCGACTTTACACGCTGCTCTAAATGCCTTTGGGGTTGAAGCTGGTGATGAAGTCATTGTTCCAGCATTAACACCTGCTATGTGTGGGTATTCAATATGGCAGACAGGTGCAGTTCCTGTTTTTTGTGATGTTAGAGAAGATACTTTTCTTATGGATTGTAATGATGTGGAAAACAAAATTACACATAAAACTAAAGCTATAATGGCAGTTCACATATATGGTTTAATGTGTGATATGGATTCTATAATGAAGATTGCTGATAAGTATGGGTTATATGTATTAGAAGATTGTGCTCAATGTTTTTTAGCAAAAGATAATAATGGTGATATATCAGGTACCGTTGGTCATATAGGTAGTTGGAGTTTTGAAAATTCAAAGCATTTATCTTGTGGTGATGGTGGGATAGTTACTACTAACGATGAAAAATTAGCAAAAAGTATGAGACAATTTGGTGGTGTTGGATTTAAAAATTTAACTGCTAGTAGTGGAAAAGTTAGAATATCAAGAGACAAGTTTCAGGATCCTAATTGGAAACGACATAACGTTATGGCTTACAACTATAGGATGCCAGAACTATGTGGTGCTGTTGCCTTAGCTCAAACTGAAAGAATGGAAGAATTTTGTGATAAGAGAATTGAAGCTGGTAATTCTTATTTGAAAACAATACTTGATAGTAATACTGATTTATTGAAACCACAGAAGTCACCTGATGGTTTTACCAATTCTTATTATACATTTGGTGCTCTGTTTAATGGTGAAAAATATGGTATTGAATGGCAAACTTTTAGAAAAAAATATATTGAGTTTGGTGGTGATGGGATTTATGCTGCTTGGAAAACTCAAAATCAAGAACCTTGTTTTAAAGATAACAAAATAGGTTGGGGTGACGTTCCTATTGCTGAAAAATTACAAAAAAATTTAATGCAATTTACGACTAATCAAAAAGACGAAAGTGAAATAAAAGTTCAAGTTAATGCTCTTAAAAAAACATTGGAGTATTTTAATAAATGAGAGATATAATAATAACAGGTTCATCTGGTCTAATAGGTACTGAGGTTACGTCTTTTTTCAAAAAAACCGATAGAGTTAAGGAATGTGATTTGTCACTTGGTCACGACTTAAATGATGAGTCTTTTGTAAAAGATTTTTTCAAAGAAAATAAAGCTGATTATCTAATCAACGTATTTGCTTTAAATCATCATATAGGTAAAGATGGTGGTAAAACATTATTTGATATATCTTTAGATTCTTTTGAAGATTACTTGAAGGTAAATTTAACATCTTTATTTTCTGTGTGTAGGGAGTTTGCTAGAAATAATACCAAAGGTTCTATTGTTAATTTTTCTTCAACGTATGGTTGTGGTTCTCCAATACCAAGTATGTATACGAATGGTGAAAAGCACATTGGATATGGTGTATCTAAAGCTGGTGTAATACAATTGACTAAACATTTAGCCGTACATTTAGCTCCTAATATTAGAGTGAACTGTGTTTCTCCTGGTGGAGTTGAATTTAATCAAGATAAAGAATTTATTCAACGATATAGTAATCACGCACCTATGAAAAGGATGATGAGGGTTAGTGAACTAAATGGTTTGTTAAGTTTTTTATGTTCAAAGGAGTCCAGTTATATGACTGGTGAAAACTTAAAAATAGATGGGGGATGGACATCGTGGTAAATTTTAAAACATTAGATGATTTATATTTTATTGCTGAAATTGGTATAAATCACAATGGTGACATTGACATAACAAAAAAATTGATTGATGCTAGTTTTGCTACTTCTTGGGATTGTGTCAAGTTCCAAAAGAGAAATCCTGATGTATGTGTGCCAGACCACCAAAAAGATGTTATAAGAGATACACCTTGGGGTAGAATAACATATTTGGAATATAAACATAAAGTAGAGTTTGGTAAAGAAGAGTATGATTATATTAATGATTATTGTAAAGAAAAACCGATAGATTGGACAGTATCAGTTTGGGATATAGATAGTGTAAATTTTATATCAAACTATGATGTACCATTTATAAAGATACCATCTGCTATGTTAACTAATGATGAACTGATAGAAGCAACAGTTGGAACGAAAAAGCAAATAATTTTAAGTACAGGTATGAGCACGATAGAAGAGATAGACCACGCTGTTGATGTTTTAGGAAAAAGTGACTTTACTTTATTACATTGTAATTCAACCTATCCAGCTCCAGAAGAAGATTTGAATTTAAATAATATAAAAATGATGCAAGATAAATATAATGTTCCAATAGGATATTCTGGTCACGAACAAGATTTAGAGGCTTGTATGGTTGCTGTTACTTTAGGTGCTAACGTAATAGAAAGACATATAACTTTAGACCATAATATGTGGGGAACAGACCAAAAATCTAGTTTGGAAGTTATAGCTATGGATATGTTAAAAAAGAGATGTAATAACATTCAGACAATGCTTGGTAAGTATGAAAGAACAGTATCTTCTTCTGAAAAAGAAATAAGAAATAAATTAAGGGGATGATTTGTGGATAAAGTAGTAGTTTTATGTAGAGGTAAGTCTTTAGCTGGTGTAAATTTTCTTCCAAAAGATGTTGATTTGTGTGTCATCGTCAATAGGTTTGGTGATGAGTTGGAGATACCAGAGGTTAACTCTTATCTTTATGGGAAAAAAATACACCATGTTGTAACAAGAACACCTGGCGAGTCGGATTTGATGGTGCAAAGAAAACACTACGATAAGTATAAAATTGAAAAGGTCATACAACCATATACTATTCATATGAAAAACCCAAAAGATTTTCACGATGGTAATAATAAATATTTTAGGTTTATTGATGATAAATTTTATTTTTGTGGTGGTGAAGAACCAATACCAGCAGAGTGGTTAGGTGACAATCATATAGAGTATATGGATGATTATCAAAGACCTAAATATCCACATCATTATCCAAGTTGTGGAAATGCTGCTATAGGTCATGTTACACTTGACTTAAAACCTAAAAAGTTGTATATTATAGGAATGGATTTTTATGATGCTGATTATTTGGCATACAGCGGACCTGGTGGTCCTGAAGATGGAAATAAAATGAAAGACTCTTTGACGAGATTGATTGAAGGTAATGATGAAATAGAGTTTACTGTAATCACTTGTGGTGATTATAATCATGATTCTAAAAATTTAGAAGTTGTTAGATTAGGGGAAGAGTAACTATGAAAAAAAGATTAGCAGTAGTGTTGGGTGGTTGGCATTACCCATATGCTTACTATGAACAAGTAGTTAACCAAAAAATTCCAAGTGATTGGGAATGTGATTATTTTGTAGTTTCACATCGTGATCCAGAACTTCCAGTAGTGTTTGAAGAAAAACAAAATATCTTGAAAACGAGAAGTGATGGTATATTACAATCATTTGATAAAGATATGTATAAAAAGGTCGTTACTAAAAAAGATTTATTAGATATGGGTTATGTTTATAATGAGGAACAAAGCTCCATTGGAGATTTGTATCAACTAAACCAGTGGATACAAAGACATTATGATGGACAATATGATAAAGTTTTGTTTAGTCACGATGACAATTATATGTTAAATGATAGTTTATTTTCAGATATATTGGAGTGTAAAGTAGATTTATTTTTAAATGTAGAACTTAATAAAATAACTCAAGTTGATAATAGTTTTGATTGGAAACATCTGTCTTCTGGTGTTTTAGAAAATACGACAACGCCTAGGACATCTTTTACTTTTCTTGATAAGGAATTATTGGATGACATAGTACCTGAGTTTGAAGAGATTACTACAAAGAATGTTGATTTGGATAGGACTGGTGAAACTGATACAATATACACTTTAAGTGATAAACAAGTTGATAAACACCCATTGGGCTCTTGGAATTGGCCATCAAGACATTTTGCTAATTGGATGTTTAAAACAGGATATGCTAATAAGTCAGTTAGACTTTCTCCTGTCTATAGAGTTAATAAATATTTAATTGAAGGTGAGCGTGGTTTTATTTGGACACAAAATGATGAAGGTCGTATATTACATAACTTATCTCAATATTACGATTTAACATAATATGAAGAGAATAAATAAAAAATTTGCTTGGATAGTTGATGGTAGTGGAGTCACATCTTGGAGAGTAGAAGATAATCAGGCTCTTTATTTAAAAGATGACACACCATTTGTAAATCCGTCTTTTAGTTTTGGTAATGAGCCTGGTGGAGCTTTTTTATTTAATTGGCAATATCCATTTATGTTTGAAGAAGGTTACTTTATCAATTGGAATGATTTTCTTAAAGAAGACAAGGAGTTACCTGACATTGATTTTGATATCATATTCTTATCTGTTTACAAGAATTATAAAGATTGTACAGTAGATAGGTTAAGAAAGAAGTATCCTAATGCTAGAATAGCTGGTTACATAAAAGAACTATGGCAGCCTGGTCAACAATTTTTTACATTTGACTATCCTGGTTATCTAAATCATATAGATTTTCTTAAAACTTGTGATGCCGTAGTCTTGTATAGTTTAGAGTTAGGTATTTTTAGAGATATGCAAGAACAAGTTGGTACTGAATTCAGTATAGTTACTATGCCGATTGACGTTGATTATGTATATAATAATTTTTATAAATCTGAAAGGGAGCTGTCTTTATTTTGTTATCTACCAGCAATGCATAATAGAAGAAGTAATACGGAAGAATTTTCAAGATATATCTGTGATAAGTATAATTTGAAATTTGTTGATAGGAATGTTGAGGCTTGGAGAACACAAGGACAGGCAAATCCTAATGAGTTTAATTTAAGAGACTTTGTTGATTTATGGTCGAGTTCTTTATTTCATGTTAACTTAGATCCAGATTGTAATATGCCTGGTAGTCAGGCTATGCAGTGTGCTGCTTTAGGTGTTATTAATATAGGTGGTTTAAATTGTTCACATAGACTACTATGGCCGGAAACAGCAGTTAATAGTCCTATGATTTTAGAATCAAGAATACGAGACTATCTACAGAGTTCAGAGAAAAGAAATAAAGCATTAGATTATGCTTACAAAACAGTTAAAAAATATCACGATACTAAGTCAGTTATAGAACAAATAAAAAATATTAAATGGAGTAGATAATGAAAATACTAGTTACAGGAGGAAGTGGATTAGTTGGTAAACATCTTAAAGATGTCTTACCTGATGCTACTTACTTATCATCAAAAGATGTCAACTTACTTCATATTGAAAGTGTAGATAATATAATTGGTACAAACAAGCCAGATATTGTTGTACACTTAGCAGCTAGGGTTGGTGGTGTTTTAGATAACATTACTTATCCTGTTGAGTACTTAGAAGAAAATACTTTGATGACAACTAATTTACTTAGGGTATGTCATAAACACGATGTTAATAGAGTTATAGCTATAAGTAGTACTTGTGTCTATCCTGATGTAATGGAAGAATATCCTATGAAAGAAAAGGAACTTTTTAACGGCCCACCACCACCTGATAACTTTGCTTATGCTATGTCAAAAAGATTAATGTCTACTCAGATAGATTCTTACAAAAAACAATATGGTAGGAATTGGTCTTATTTAATACCTTGTAATCTTTATGGTGAATATGATAAATATGAAGAACATCATAGTCATTTTATATCAGCTCTTATTAAAAAAATATATGAAGCTGATGATAAAGTGGAAGTGTGGGGGACTGGTAAACCTTTAAGACAGTTTATGTATGCTGGTGATTTAGCAGAGGTAATAAAATATATTATTGAAAATAATATAGTTGACAATTTCAATGTAGCACCTGATTATGTTTATTCAATTGATGATATGACTAAAATAGGAATTGAAGCTTGTGGTAAAAGTCATTTAAAAATAACATATGATAATACAAAACCTGACGGTCAATATAGAAAAGATGTTGATTCATCAAAACTGTTAAGTGTTTTGGATGGTTTTGAATTTACTTCATTGAGAGATGGTATTTCTAAAGTATATAAAGATTACTGTGAGAGACATAAATGAAGAATATAGTTTTTACAATGGATATTGATTTGGCTGGTGAAGGTAGATATGCTAGTACAAGAAGACTACCATATAAATATTCAATAAATAGTTGGGAAAAGTGGTGTGAGAAAAATAATTGTGAATTGTTTGTTCTTACTGATTTACTATTACCAAAAGAACAGATGAACATATGTTGGCAAAGGTATTACTTGTTTGATATATTAGATGCTAATAATATCAAATATGACCAAATACTTTCAGTTGATGCTGATACGATTGTTCATCCTGATTGTCCTAACTTCTTTGAGATGACAGATAGAAAGATGTGTGGAGTTCATAATGAGGGTAGTTATGATTGGATTATTAGAAGTATTGAGAATTATGGTAAGTACTTTTTCAATGGTCATATTTTAGATTTTTGGAAATACATTGATTGTGGATTTGTAATTGTGAATGAAACACACCGAGACTTTTTTTCACAAGTAACAAATTTCTATAATGGAAATGCTGACTTATTAAGACAAGTTGAAAAAGAATGGCACGCTGGTACAGACCAAACACCTGTTAATATTTTGATAGATATATTAGACGTTGATTTTAAATGGTTACCATATGAGTATAATATGTGTGATATGGTTAGAAAGGAATTGCTGACCGATGATTTATTATTTACAAAATGGGGATGGATTTATCAGTACAATAGTATACCAAATAATCACGAAGATAAATTAACTTATCATTGGATGAAAAAAACATACGAGTATTTATATGGAAATTAAATTAAATAAGACATATGTGATAGGAACTCACATAATGTGGTTCGAAATAGAAATGTATTCTGATTTTATAGATGGGATGGTAAATCTTTTACAAACAGTAGAGAATAAAGAAAATGTAACAATAGATTTATGTCTAAATTTACTTCAACATTTTGAAGAAGTTGATACTAATAAAATTAAAAAACACGAGATAGTCATAAAGTTTAAAAGAGGTGTTGCTGAATTAGAAGAGTTAGGTTATTGGGTTAACTTTGAAATAAAAGATGACGATGAATTTTACTTTCACACGGACTATAGAAGGGACTTGAACTACAACTATTGTAAGAAAGTGGATTATGTTATGTGGGGTGAAACTGATAGTTTCTTTCCACGAGAAGCTTTTCAGGCGATAGAAACATTAGCTAAATACACAGATGAACAAGGGATTCATAAGTATCTACTTAGTTTTGCTGATAGAAAAATGTGGGATGCTAGTTGGGATCCTTTAGTTCATGTGGATTACCGAAACATAGAATTTATAGATGATGACAATGGTCACTTAAATCCAAATCAAGCTAAGTCTCAAATGTCAATAGAAGATATGAACAAGATAAATGAAAAAGCTGAAGAGTTTGATTTTTCATATATAACTAATCCAAAGATAAGTGGTGCTTGTTTGGTATTGTCATCAGATTTAATTAAATTTGGTGTAAATATACCATCTTGTTTACTATATAATGATGATGAAGGTTTGTCAATAATGTGTCAGAAATTATTAGGACAAAACTTTATGCAGTTTGTGTGTCAGAATATTCTTCATGTACACGCCAGAAGACATCCAAGAAAAAGATTGTATGTGAAAGATGAAAACAATCCACATTCTTTTATTGGAGAAAAAAATAACAGTTTTCAACAATTTCTAAAATTGTCGAAGGAAAATATTAACAAATTAATAACAGGTCAAGGTAAGTTTAAAGAGTACAATGACCTAAAAACTATATTGGAGATAAAATCATGAAAAAAAGAGCATTAATAACCGGCATTAGTGGTCAAGACGGTGGGTTCTTAGCTGAGTTTTTGTTAGAAAAAGACTATGAAGTTTATGGTATGGAACGTAGGTCGTCTACACCAACGAGAATTAATTGTGAACATTTAGAAGGTAAAATAAATTTTATTAATGGAGATTTGACAGACCAAAATTCTATTGTCAGGTGTCTGAGAGAATCTGAACCTGACGAAGTTTATAATCTTGCTGCTCAATCATTTGTGGGTGAGAGTTGGAACACTCCAGAACAGACAGGTGATGTTACTGGTATGGGTGCTTTGAGGATGTTAGAGGCTATACGAGAATATGGTAAAGACATTAAATTTTACCAGGCATCTACATCTGAAATGTTTGGTAGAATGGAAAAGTTTGCTAATGAAAACACACCGTTTTACCCTCGTTCACCTTATGGTGTTGCTAAATTATATGCTCATTGGATAACAGTTAATTATAGAGAGTCATACGATATGTTTAATTGTTGTGGTATACTTTTCAATCACGAGTCGGAAAGAAGAGGTCTTGAGTTTGTAACAAGAAAAATTACAGACGGTATTGCTCGTATTCATTTAGGATTACAAGACCACATATCTTTAGGTAACTTGGATGTTAAAAGAGATTGGGGATATGCTCCTGATTATGTTCAGGCTATGTGGATGATGTTACAACAAGACAATCCAAAAGATTATGTTATTGCTACAGGTGAAATCCATACGTTAGGTGATTTCTTAGAAGCTTCTTTTAAAGAAGTTGGTATAGAAGAGTGGGACAAGTTTGTTAAACAAGATCCTAGATTTATGAGACCTGCTGATGTATTTTACTTAGCTGGTGATTCAGGTAAAGCTAAAAGTGAATTAGGTTGGACTCCAACAACATCATTTCAAGAGATGGTATCGAGAATGGTGAAACATGATATTAAAAAATATAAAGAAAAGGGTGTGTAATATTAATGATTAAGATAAAAATATTTAATCCTTTAGTTGGAAAAAATAGAATATCTTTTCAAGGTTTCATAGCTATGAGGCATATGTTGAGGGACTATAGTATAGACATAACAGAATCAGATGATTTTGATTATGCTTTCTTAGGTGCTGATGATATACTTAACAAGTCTATTGGACTTCAAGAAAGTATAGAATATGGATTAGAGAATATAGATAAGTATGCTCGTGGGGGAGATTGTTTTATATTTGATGGTTCAGATTCAACTTCTTTAATGGGTTCGTATGAAGTGTTAGAACAAAGTGATGCTAAGTTTTTATTTAAAAACCAAACATTAAAAAACCGTGAAGACTATAAAGAAAAGACATCGTTTAATAAATGGTTTTTCGGTAATGGTTCTGGTTTAGATTTAGGGTATGACATATCAGAGGAGAATTGGGGAAGAATAAAATTATCAGGTTGGAACTTGGGTTATATGGCACCACAAGGTTTTAGACCACAAGTTCAAAATGGCACCCACCTAATCCGAATAAAACAATAGATTTATCTGCTATATACTCTGCTGACCATAAACCTAGTAGTGACCATCACGCTGAAAATGCTTCTTATTATATGAACCATAGACACGGTGCTTGGAATGTTATAGGGGATAATCCAGGTTATACTTTTCGTAAAGATAAGTTACCTTATCAAGAGTATATTCAATCTTTGTATCAATCTAAAATGGCACTTTCACCGTTTGGTCAAGGAGAGGTTTGTTATCGTGATTTTGAAATACCTGAGTTTGGTGTTGTTATGATTAAACCCACTATGGAGAGAGTTAATACTCACCCTAATCCATACATAGAAAATGAAACTTACATACCGGTTGATTTAGATTGGAAAAATTTAAATGAAATAGTGATAAAAATGCTTGATAATCCCAATAAACTATCGTATATTATAGATAACAATAGAAAAGTTTATGATGAATTATATTCAGCTCATAACTTTTGTATGTATTGGTATAACTTTTTTGCTAATATGAGTGGAGTAGAAAATGCATAAAATAACATCAGTAATTCCAACTTACAATAACTTACCATTTCTTAAGTTAACTGTTACATCTGTTAGGCAGAATTGTTATTATAATGATATGCCTATCTTTATCTTTGCTGAGAATTGTACTGATGGTACAAATGAGTGGCTAGCAAAAAACGCTGGTGAACTTAAAATAGAGTACCACATAGAAAATGATGGTGATAGAGAAAACCAAAGAGGTATCGGTGGTGGTATTGATTTATGTGTTAGTCATGTTAAAACTGAATTTGTTAATATACTACATTCAGATTTTTGGTTAGGTCCCAATCAAGATATTGAACTATTAAAACTATATGATGATGTAAAACCTGGTGAAAGATTAATTACTTCTTCATTTAGAGTTCAACCAAACATATTTCCAAACGATCCTCCGTACAGACCTGGCACTATCTTTGTTGATTTTGATGAGTTCGGTGCTCATGATACTGATTTTGATGGAGATTACTTTGACCAATGGTCTAATGAGTTTACAAAAGATAATGATATCCAAATTAGAAAAGCTGGTGGCGCTGGGTATTTCTGTAGAGTTGAAGACCATATTCATATAGGTGGTAATGATCCAAGATTTGAACCGATGTATTGGGAAGACAAAGACCTTTTTATGAGAATGCAAATGGAAGGGTATAAATTTATAATGACAAGTAAATCTCTTATCTGGCATTTTACTTCAAGAACATCAAGGTTTCCTAATGGAACTAAAGAGTTAGATAATAATAAAAGACCAGCACATATTGTGAGATGGGAACAAAGAGCTATGCGAAGATTTATAGAGAAGTGGGGTAGGTTACCTCAAGAAGATGAAGACACATTTGTAATACCAATAACAGGAACTAATAATCCCAACATAATAGAGTGGCCATTTTAATGAAAAACAAAACAATATTAATAATCGGTGGTACTGGTGCTTTAGGTAAAACCTTAATTAAAAGATATTACGATGAAAATAAGATAATCGTATTTTCACGAGACGAACATAAGCATGTTGATTTGATGAAAGAGTATAATAATATCGAGTCTCATTTAGGTGATATCAGAGACAAAGATTCAATAATAAATTGTTTAAGTAAATTTAAACCAAATGTAGTTATCAATACAGCAGCACTCAAACACGTGCCTATATGTGAGACTAACTCAATAGAGAGTGTGAAAACAAATATATTAGGTCATCAAAATGTAATTGAAAGTGTACGAGAGTTTAAAGACATAGATACTCTTATATTTATATCAACTGATAAAGCTTGT